>Ga0302215_10001024_pt1 | contig 20362 bp, 17 predicted proteins | sample II_Fen_N3_1_FD_194580 | JGI IMG/M metagenome (GOLD analysis project Ga0302215, IMG submission 194580) | Peat permafrost microbial communities from Stordalen Mire near Abisko, Sweden - II_Fen_N3_1 | ecosystem: Environmental > Terrestrial > Soil > Wetlands > Permafrost | place: Sweden: Abisko...
ACAGCATTTTTTTTGTAAGTCTTCGAAGTACTATTCATAACTTAATCTTTAAATTTATATCTGATTTTCTTTTCAGCAATTTATGGAAACGTTCACTGCCATTGTCCGAACCACGATTATATCAGATAAAAAGGATGTATCAGATTTTTAGCGTATCTGTTCTTCATCTGATGTATCTGCTTCATCTAGGTTCAGACAATTTCTTCGCCAAACAATACACCTTAAGTTTCTAATATATGTCTTCGTTCAACCTTTACTTACCACACGATGCAATCGTACGGCAGTAGTGGGGATCAAAATAATATAAACTAATTTCGAGCATGCACTTATCACTATATTCATTTAAATATTATTGGAATTGAAGCTATTGTGTCTCCAAAGAGATTCAATAAAACATGACACACAATTCCAATATGTATGTTTTTATACTTCCATACCAATATTATCATAGGCATACTTGCAATAACTCTTACCAAAAACATCCAAGGTGTAAAAAAGTGATATAGACAAAATAGGATAGTCCCTAATATTGGGGCAAATATTTTATATCTATCAATTCGGGGTAACAAATAACCTCTAAAATAAATTTCTTCAAATATCGGGACAATTATTGAAGTCGAAAATAGCCCCACAACCCAGGTAATAATAAGAATACTTTTAGAATAATTTTGAGGATTTATTAAATAGTCGGATATATTAAATTTATCCCCCAACCAAGAAAATAAGTGCATTTGAAAAAACGAATTTAATGGCTTCCCCAAAACAAATATTACCACTGCCCATATTGATGCAAGAAAAACTATTCCTAATAATTTCCATACTGATATTTTTTCTAAATATCCAATGTAATCATAAAAATGCTTTCCTGTACCTTTCTCCCTTTCATTAATATTTATGATTATAATAAACATGGGTACTAATATCAGTAAGGCTAAAACATAAAAAATCAATGCCCTTGGGATAGTTACGTCTGTTATAAAAATACATGTTAGAAACAATATTACGGTGAATACTATTCCCGGAAACAGATGCAGAAAAACTGATTTAGAAATTGAATGTTGATTTAATGTATTTGCCAAAGTATACCCCCTCCAAAATTTTTTATTTGTACAACTTTTCCTGCGCTAAAACTTTTTTCCATAAATTCCATATTACGTTTTCAATTTTTTTTTCAATCTTTTCTGATTCTGAGTATCTGTTTTTATCTGATCTATCTGCTTCATCCAGGTTCAGACAATTTCTTCGCCAAACAGCTCGCACTCCTGTGCAAGCAAGTAATGGTTATATATACGCGAGAACAAGGATTTACATTTTAATCTTTGTTTTTCTTTCCAAAGAACAATTTTATCAGTAAACTAAGTCCAGTAACACCCAGAAATCCAGCAAAGAATCCGTAATGTTCACTAATTTGGATTTTTGAATAATTCATTAGGATTACTATTACAATAGCAGAAAGAATCATAATTAATGAAACGATAATTGTACTTTTCTTTGTCATAAAATTTGGATTATATAGTAAGTTATTTATCTAATATTTTCAACCAACAATCAGACCTTGTTCTCCGTAGCGTAAATAATGATTTTAGTCTCCCTCCGCTAGCGCAGGTATGTGACCTGTGCTTCTTTCTATTTTATTAGTACGGGTTACAAACCCTCGCTGGATTACTAATATCATAAAACTAAGTCCGGATCAACATTTTGTATTAAAGATACAAAATCATTGTCAACAACTTTATGAAATTTTCTATTTTCAATTAACCAAGCCTCTATAACAGCTGAGGTTGGATGATTATCTGCTTGAAAAGTATAATTTGGAAAGTAATGTTGATTCTCTCTCGCCCATGGTCTTGGTTCTGTTACGACATATGTGCCTGTTCCCTTGTGGTAATAAATCATAAAATGTTTTGCTGCCATGTTATCTAATTTTTTGTAATTGTTTGGAGATGCTTACTAGTAGGAATAAGTATTAATTATATCTATTTTTAGTTCTGTGCCTCTTTCTTTTTTATTTGTCACGGGTCACAGACCCGCGCCAGCAAGTGCATTCTTATTTGAAATATTGTTTGTAAATTTCTTCTCCCATTTTGCGATATTGACTTGATTTATATTTCTTAAAGTCAAATTTATCAATGTTCTTTAGTTTTATACTGTAATCTTCAGTCGTTGAAACTTTATTGTATTCAATAAGTAAACGCAAGACGTTTAAGAAACCATTAACAAATGTAACTGTCAATAGACCTTGTGGGTTACCACGGCTATATGTTTGCCATTGTTCAGAATTCAAATTTATTTTAAACGCTATCAATAAATCTCTAATTTTTCCAACTGAAAAATCTATGTATTCATTCAATAGATTGATGTCTGAAATATCTTTTAATTTTAATTTTTGTTTTTCAGAATGATTCCATATTGCGTATAAACTATCTTTTGATTTAACATCCTCTATTTTTACTAATGGCCTCAATCCATAACTTACAATAGATGCGGTTTTTATTTTCCCTTTTTCATACCAATACTGTTCAATTGTGTTTCCAAGAGGTCCACTTTTATTTATCCCCATAAGTATTTTCATTCCAATAGCAATTGGAGAGAATGGGCTAATCATTAGTTCAATTTCTTGTTGTATCCGTGAAGAAACATTCTTTTGGTTTGAATTTATTTCTAAAAAAAGGTTTGCTTCAAATTTTAATCTTTTTTCTTTAGACTCTTTTTCAGGAAAAAGTATTCCTGTTACTAGTAAATTTTGTTCCTTGCGTAATTGAGAAATTTTCTTTTCATATTGGTCGTCACCTTCGTGATAAGCATATGTTCTGTGTTGTCCATCAATTAAACCAATAATATTGCAAGTATCATCAATTTCTATCTTGGTTGGAGAAACTTCAGAAGAATTATAATTGATGAATTGTCCGTTATCACCTAATTTTAAGTTATTATTATCTTTATCGTATAGTTTAATTTTATCAGTGGAGATTGTTGCGATAATGTTATTAATAAAGACTCTATTTCTTTCGAATAAATATTTTCTCATACTAGACACTTTATTTGATTCTAACATTCTTTGATATAGACCAACATTTTCAATGTCTTTCCAACCATTTTGTCGTAATACAAAAGATCTTCTTAATAAGGATTCTGCATCGATATAAAATGATACAATTTTATATCCTTCGTTAAATTTGCTTTTTTCTTCAGGTAGAATGTTTCCTTTGAAAGTTTGTGGAGTACGTGACGATGAATCATTAATATTACTGCCAAATTGCTCAAATGGAATTTTTATAAATTCCATAAATTCATATTTGCTAGATTTTTTTATTGCCTTCGTTAAACTTTTAAAGTATTGAACAATATGATAATCAAAAAAGGTGATATTATTTAACTGATCTTTATGCTCCGATGAAATTGTTTTTTTTGAACAGTATAGAATTTGAATTCTTAATTGATTCTTTGAGTATTTATTTGCAATCTTCTCGTCATAGTATTCTTTAAAACTTTTTAGTTTTTCAGTCTCGAGAACAAAATCAATAAAAGCTCTTTTGTCTTCATTTATCTTATCATAAAAGATTTTCTTTTTTAATAAATGAGTTCCAGGATCACCAATTGTGTATTCTGTAATCAAGATAATGTTTTCATTAATAAAAATATCATCCATTTCAGAAGTTCGATTATCATATTTGAATTCTTTACCATCAATATAAGGAAGTCTTTCAAACCCCATATTTTTCATAATGGTTCTAATTTCTTTTTCTTGATTATTTTGTTCTAATCTTTGTGCCTTGTCCTGAGGAGAAAGTTTTTTTCTTGTACTCTTCTTTTTAGTAACTCTAGCCATACAAATAAATTATAAGTAATCATTTTCATTTAGATCGACGCATATTTCACTTACTACTCTAATTTTGTTTGAATTAAAGTCTGGATTTCTAAAATATGAATATGTGTTTGTTTTTGTGTAACCCCAATGTCTCTCTCCGTTAAATTGCTTTGTTTCTAAAAATTTAAAAGTAGGTTCAATACCGAACTTAGACAAAGGTGGTTTTTCAATTAATTCTTTAATTAATTCTAAAATAATTATTTCATCTACTATTCCAATAATTTGATATTCAACTAGAATTAATTTATTTTTTGAATTACTTGAACCTTTTGGAGTTACAAAAATTTTAAAGTCTTTGTATGTTGATTTTTTTTCAATAGTATTTATCAATACTCTAGCATATTTCAAAGTTCTTAGGTCAACAATTCTTTTTTCAAAGATATCTTGATTTGTGTTTTGACATATTAGTTCATATTCTTTTCTACTCTTGTTAAATGTTTTTTTGAGATAATTCTCAAACATTGTTATATAGCTCTTATTTAGTTCAAACCCTAAATAATTTCTTTTCATATAAGCTGATTGTGATAATACTGTTCCACTACCAGCAAAAGGATCTAAAACAATGTCATTTTCATCTGAGCTTATTTGTATCATCGTTGCGACCATGCTTTGTGGTAATGGACAAAAATGGCGAATATATTCATCGCCCCATGAGCCTTGAGTAGGAATAGGAAATTCCCATATTTCATCTAAAGCTTTGCCTTTGGGGTTATATCTCTCAGGATATTTAATCCACCACTTTTTTAATTGAGAAGTGTCGTAAATCCTAACACTGTCTTTATTTGACTTATAATTTACTGATTTAGAAAAAAACAAGATGTATTCAAACTTTCTTTGCATAAACCCATTTGTAGACCATGGCACGGTTTTGTCTTTTTTCCAAATAATTATATCTTGAAGCAACCAACCAATCTCTTTCAATCTGCTTGACAAATCAAATGGTAGGGTAACTACTTGATTATTTCTTTTAAAAGTGTCAATAATTATCCAAAGCGTTCCATTTTCTTTTGTGATTTGAAAAACACCTTCAAAAATTGATTTCAGATCGTCTAAATAGTCATTATAAGATTGTCCATAACCGACCTGATTATCAGAATCATAGTCTTTCATGTCATAATAAGGTGGAGATGTGATTGTTGTTGCAACTTTTACTTCTGAGGATATCGTGTCTAAAATTGTTCTCGCATCCTTATTATAAATCACATTTAATACTTTTTTTTGTATTTTTCGTGCCATTTTTTTAATTTCTTCTTTCGTGCTTTCTATATTTTTCTTCAAGACTAATATATAGTCAATTCTATTACCTATACATTTTTCTCATCTTTAAATATTTCTGTTATTCATTTTTTACACTCCAAAAATACAAAGTCTTTTTAACTCCACCAAGTATTTATGTCAATTTTTGTAAGCAAATTTAAAAGTTGTTTATTTATGCGGGTTTCAGCGTATAAAAAAACCATCCACGCGAAAGTGTGTGGATGGTTTTAAGTGTAAGCCGCTGTACGTTAGCGGCGCGTTATAACACGTAACTGGTAATAATATCGCTGTACACACGCGAAGGATCGGTGGCTACGCCTGTAATGCGGAAAGCATATTCCTTGCCACTCTCTAGTCCCTCTTTTTGTAATTTACGTTTCTTAGATGTATCCTTCAACCAAATGCTGGTAGGGGTTACGGGTAGCACGGTGTGTTCAAATTCGTAGTAGTCGGCATATTCTATCGCATCGCACATCATCAATGCAGAGCCTTTATTGTCGCCCGGTTTTACGGTAAAATTCTCGGGTTTAGCCAGTTTGCCCACAGTGCCTGGTTTTTTGTTTACATCCATCCCGCTGCTCAATATTATGGCTTCGTCGCCATCGCTTATAGTCTGCACTGCGCCTGCAAGCTTTTTCAGCAATGTTTCTACCGTTTTCCGGCAATTGTTCTTTATTGCCGTGTCTTCTTTAGAGCCGCCCTCTACTTTGGCCAGTGCATTGATGTAGTTGGTGTTTGCAACTCTTAGCTCCTGAATAATCTGCTGTGCGCTCTGAAAAGTGGGACTGCCGTCTACTCTGTCCAGAATGTTGTTTGTCTTTGTTACTAATGCTTCGTCGGTGTATTTACTTGAAGCAAAGTTGATTGATACTTTTGAATTTCCCATGTTGTTTTGTTTTAAGTGATTAATTAATACTATATTATCTGAAACGGTTCTTAATACTTTGTTTATTTTTTTCAGGAATAATACGCTTACTTCGTAGAATACTGGAACATTATTCCATAATATTGGAGCATTATTGCCTAATATTGTAGTATTATTCTCTAATAATGAAGCATTATTCTCTAATATTGGAATATTATTACCCAATAATGGAGCATTATTGTCTAATATTGGAACATTATCACCCAATAATGTGGCATTATTACCTAATATTGAAGCATTATTCTCCTATAATGCGTCAAAACTTACCATAGTAACGGTCACTTTGTATTGATTATCGTCTACATAGTAAAGAGTGAGGCTTACTTAGTTTTGTGCTGTGCTTTTATTCTGCTAAGGCAACAAACTTTTTTGTTACGCTGCAAAAAAACAGAATTATTTCGGGCGATTTTTTAAGTCACCGATACCTTTTTTAGTCAAATCGGTTAATTATTGTTAATATCACTAGGAAATGACAAGTATTTTTTATTTTTTTGCAACGTGAATTATAAAGTGCGTCATTGATTTTGTTTGTTATGACATGGCGTTGATATATGTTCAACCTAAAATAAATGACTATGAGTTATCTGCCGACTACCCATCAGCTGGTAAAGGAGTTATACAAACTTCTGTCCACACACTATTGTACAATAGTACCTCTTATGCTGGAGCGGAAAAAGTTTTTCGAGGAAATTTTCAGCCACCGAAAAGGACTGCGCGAGTACAGCGTTACGGTTTTCGACCTACACAGCAAGCTTTTTACGTTTCATAATTCGAGTTGCAATGCCTATCTGAAATATCCGTCGATATGTCCGGAAATGGAGAATGGTCTGAAGGTATTAAATGAATATTCCGAGCCCCAAAACCTGCACTTTTGCATGGACACCATTCTCAAGAGTTATGCATTTATTCAGAGTCTTACTGCCGAGGAGCGACTGCACTTTCGTGTGCTGTACATTCGCCGACTGCAGGAAAGGGATGGACTATATCACCCCTACCTGCATCATATGTATATAAGCGAATATGATGAACATGGCAATGCATGGTTAATTACCACCGAATCTAAACGACTGCTGGATATGAATCTCCCTGAGTTTAGGAAATTTAGTCCGCCTACGGAGCAGTACACCGAAGAGCACCAATATTCGGCAAAGCTGCTCACCCTTAAACTGGATGAGATAGACCGGGAGCTGATAAAAAAACACGTAGAGGATTGTAAAAAGAAAGAGCTGAGCAAGTCGCTGTACAGAAGTCCACACACGGTATCGAACCGATACAATAAAGTAAATGCGCTGTTTGGAGTAAAATCCATCAATACCACCTGCCTGATAGCTAAAATTATGGAACTGGTGTAACGCAGCATCAAATTACACCCGATAAATACAATAGCTTACTGCCGAAAACACAACAGCCGTTGATACAGGAATAAACAGCCACCGGCACGGCAGCTACACACGACCTATAACCCGAAACGAATGCCGGAACGTTACATGCGGATGGTGAGTTTTACAGTGCGGTTGGTCTTAGTCCATACAGGCGCACCCATAAGCAGTGCGGTGAACTCCTGTTCTATTTCACTGCAGGGCGACTGAGTAACTTCTATCTGAATAGGTTTACCATTCGCATCAATACGGAAGCGGGCTTTCAATACATATTCTGTCCGACTGCAAAGTCCTGCACGATGGTAGGTTTTATAGTATTTTTCAAACTCTTTTTCGCCAAACTTTTCGCCCGTAACGGGAATTTCCCGTACGGATCCTGATACATCTGATTTCCGTTGCGATACATAACCCATTACCACTACTTCACTCAACGTAGCACTTGACGGCTTAAGCTTGATGATGTACGAATTGCCCGCGACAGGTATTTCTTCGTTTTCGTATCCGAGATACGATGCCACAAGTTTGTCTTTGATATTGAGCTGAGCAGGAAATTCAAACTTACCTTCGGTATTGGTCACAGCTCCAAGGTTCATTCCTTTTACTTTTACCGTAGCTCCAATCAGCGGTTCGCCTGCATCATCAAGCACTCGTCCGGTAATAACCCCCGATGGTGCTTTCACACCAGCTAGCCGAATAGTGGGCTGGTTGACAGATTCTTTTCGGACGGAACTTGAATTAGGAGATGCAGCCTGTACTTTATCCGTCTGCGTTTTATTGCTATCTACCGGCCTAAACGGCATTACATCGGCAATGTCTTTGGTGGAATGCACATCGGCAATGTCATATCCTGCAGATACATCGGATACACTGACATGCTGCTTGCTTTCGAGAATTTGCTCCTGAGTCTTTATCGGTTCGGAGTTGCTTTCGGCAACCGGTTGCACACTGAGTACAGCGGCGGGTTTCCGGAGTTTTTTATCCATATGTTGTGCCACCGCACGTTCTTCGGGAGCAGGGATGCTCTTTCGGGCAGTATCGGTAGGCGGCAGGGTTACACGCACGGGTGGATGCAGTGCAATGACTTCGGGGCGGTCATGGCGGAAGTAAAACAAACTGCCTATGCCCAGCATCAGCACAACAGAGGCTGCCACTCCTATTGCCCACGCCCTGTACGGTACAAAGCGCTTGCGCCGCGTGGCTTGCTGCATTATGCTGTGTTCAAGGTCATCAATAGCCTGTACATGGTTGCCCTCCACAGCATCAAAACCATCAATGGCATCCTGCACGAAAGGATCATTCATGGCTTCGCGTTCGAGCTTATTGGCTTCTTTTCCGCGGCGTTTACCTTGTATGTACTCTATAAACTTCATTGTTTCTACTATCTCAGGGCACTAAAGGCCAATTCGGCTTGTATTGTTTTGTATTGTTATTCTATATTGGTCTTTCGGTCAATCGTAGCGTGTTTATCTCCGTCAACGCTCCGGGTTTAATTTTAAAACCTTTATCATGCAACTCTTCAGGTTTCGTTTTCCGTTCTGAATATAACTCTTCACTTTGCTGAGCGCATATCCCGTCAGATCCACAATATCGGCATACGATTTTTCTTCGTAAAAAAAATAATTAATGCTCCGTTTTTGCTCTTCGGGCAAGGTGTCCATACAATATGCCAGCGCTTCCATCTCTTCCTGCGACTGCGGTTTATCCGTTAGAGTCAAAATAGCCTGATTTTCCACAAGCACATCTTCAATATTAACCATACTGATGTTTTTGTCTTTGCGCAACACGTGCAGACAATGGTTTTTTGCCACACTGTACAGCCAGGTATTGAAGTTCTTAATCTCGTACTGCGGCACTTTGTCTGCCAACACGCCAAAAATATCCATCACCGCATCTTGCGCCGCTTCTTTCTGATTGAGATATTTCAGACACAAACCATATACCAACGGAATATATCGTCTGTACAATTCTCCCAGAAAAAGGGTGTCGCCACTTTCGGTAAAAGTGCGAAGCAAATTTTCTTCAGAATATTCCGATATTTTCTCTTTGGCTTTCAACTAGATATGAGTTGTATTATTTTTTTAATTGCACAAAAGTAAAAAAAAATCACCGCTGTTTATGGAATTTGAATGGAAAATGTATCTAATGGTTATAAAGAATTTCCGGATTAAAGTTATTCATATAAAAAACTCAATGTCATGAAAACAAGAAACAACAAATTACTGGCCATCGTCTGTACGATTTTTATTTTTACAGCCAACACTTTTGCTCAACAAATTCAGGTATCAGGAATTGTAACCGACGCACAAACTCACGAATTAATCGTTGGTGCTACGGTAACGGAAAAAGGTTCGAGAAAAGGAACAGTGACAGATACCAAAGGACGTTACACCATCACCACCCAACACGGAAAAACATTGGTTATCTCGTTCCTGGGTTATGAAAAGAAGGAAGTAGTAGTAAAAAGCGGGTATATTGATGTTGCCCTCACTCCCAATCAAAAAGCATTGCAAGAAATAGTGGTGATGGGTTACGTATCCCAAAGAAAGAGTGATATATCCGGTTCTATCAGTGCAAAGGATATTGCCGATGTAAAAGTCACGAATTATTATCCGCAATCGTCATTTATGCCTGTAATAAGAAAACAAGCTCAACCCAACACCGAAGAATACGGAAGTTTCAAAGAAAACCGTTTTCTTTCGGCCAAAGAACAGGCACTTTCTACCTTTTCGCTGGATGTGGATGCTGCCTCATACGGCAATATGCGCCGAATGATAAATATGGGTCAGAAACCACCGAAAGATGCCATCCGTGTTGAAGAACTAATCAACTATTTCAGCTATGACTACCCGAAACCATCCGGAAAAGATCCCGTAAGTATCAACACCGAAACAAGCATCTGCCCCTGGGACGCGTCGCACCAACTGGTTAAGATTGGAGTAAAAGCACGCGAGATTCCATCGGAGAATCTTCCTGCATCTAATTTTGTTTTCCTGCTTGATGTTTCGGGTTCTATGGATGTTCCAAACAAACTGGAGCTGGTAAAGTCATCAATCAAACTACTTACCAATAACCTGCGCAAAACTGACCGTGTAGCCATAGTGGTTTATGCCGGAGCTGCAGGCGTTGTGCTCGAATCGACCGAAGGAACGGATAAACAAAAAATAATGGAAGCAGTGGATGGTTTACATGCAGGAGGCTCTACCGCCGGAGGAGCAGGAATACAGCTGGCTTACAAAATAGCCGAAAAGAACTTTATTGAGAATGGAAACAACCGTATCGTACTTTGTACGGATGGCGACTTCAACGTAGGTGTTTCCAGCAACAATGAGCTGGAAAGTCTGATAGAATCAAAACGAAAAACAGGCGTTTATCTTACTGTACTGGGCTATGGTATGGGTAACTACAAAGACGATAAATTGCAAATTCTCGCCGAAAAAGGAAACGGGAATCATGCTTACATTGACAACATACAGGAAGCCAACAAAGTATTGGTCAACGAATTTGGCAGCACTATGTACACCGTAGCCAAAGATGTAAAGATTCAGGTGGAGTTTAATCCTGCCCGGGTAAATGCTTACCGGCTGATAGGGTATGAAAGCCGCTTACTGAATAAAGAAGATTTCAACGACGATACCAAAGATGCAGGCGAACTGGGTTCAGGACATACCGTTACGGCACTGTATGAAATCATTCCCGCAGGAGTAAAAAACACCTATGGTGGAGTGGACAACCTGAAATATCAAACGAACAATAACACAACCAACAACGTACAACCCAACAATTCATCGGAACTGCTTACTGTAAAACTTCGTTACAAACTTCCAAAAAGCGACAGCAGCAATAAAATGGAAGTTCCGGTTTTAATGAGCGATATCAATAAAAAACCTTCATTCGACTTTAAATTTATCATGGCGGTCTCCATGTTTGGACAATTGCTTCGCGAATCGGACTTCAAGGGAAACAGTTCGTATGATAAAGTCATAGAACTTGCCAACAACGGTATAGGAGCCGATCCTCACGGTTACCGCAGAGAGTTTATGCGCTTGGTTGAATCGGTAAATCAACTGGATAAGTAATAAGACATAAACGCTAAACAAAATAGCATTAATAAAGGCAACTGAAAAATATCAGTTGCCTTTTATTAAAGACTTAAACCAAATTTCTTCAACTATTTTCTTAAGTCCGAAGGACTTGAATATAAATAACCGCGGGTGGAACCCGTGGATAAAACAACACATAAACACGAACCCCAAATGGGGTTCAATAACAACATAGTATCATGATGTTCAACCCGCTTCGGGGTTGTATATCTATGATCATTTACATCCCCCGGTTTCGCAGACTTCACCGGGGGCTATTTACATTTAGCCACTTCGTGGCAATAAATCGCTTTTCAGCAGACTTTAAAATAAAAAAAGAGACAAACTATAAATAGAATGTCTCTTTTGAAAAATGTACCCGAAGCGGGACTTGAACCCGCACAGCCGTAAAGCCAAAGGATTTTAAGTCCTTCGTGTCTACCATTCCACCATCCGGGCAGGGAATGAATCCTGTGTAGCATAAAGCTGAGCGAAAAACGGGACTCGAACCCGCGACCCCGACCTTGGCAAGGTCGTGCTCTACCAACTGAGCTATTTTCGCAATATAATTGAACACGCTTTTCTCTCAAAGCGGCTGCAAAGATACGTTTTTATTTTAATTTCCAAAACAGTTTGGGAGAAAAAAATCAAAAAGCAAATACGGTTTCTTTGAAAATTTCACTTACTGTTGGATGTGGAAACACAACTTCCTGCAATTCAGCCAAAGTCATTCCCTTTTCAATAGCCATACATGCTCCATAAATCATTTCGCTGCATGGATTACCCAACATATGAACACCGATAACTTTGTCGGATGCTTCTGCTACAAGCACTTTGCATAAACCATTGCCACCTTCGTTTTCGGCCACAAAACGTCCCGCAAAAGCCATGGGTAATTTGGCTACTTTATACGCAATGCCTTTGGCAGTGGCAGATTCTTCCGTTTCACCTACTCCTGCTACTTCTGGGTTGGTGTAAACCACACCGGGAATAGCGTCGTAACGCATTTTATCTTCTCTTCCGGTCAGGTTATTCACCACTACCTCCCCTTCGCGACTGGCAGTGTGAGCCAACAACGAGAAACCTGTCACATCGCCTGCTGCAAATACATTCGGGATATTGGTTCGCATCTTTTCATCAACTTTAACACCTCCTTTTATCAATTCTACCTGCAGATTTTCCAATCCAAAACCTTTTGTAATGGCACGACGACCAACACTCACCAGGATTTTATCGCCTTCAACCGATTCGGTTTTTTCCTCTTTCTCAAAAATGACTTTGTTGCCTTCCACTTTTACCACTTTGGCTTCCATGTGGAATTCTATACCTTTCTTGGCATATATTTCGCGAAGCATAGCCGAAATTTCAGCATCGTTAGCCCCCAGTATTTCGGGCAGCATTTCAATTACCGTAACCTTTGTACCCAGACTGTTATACAAACTGGCAAACTCCATACCGATAACTCCACCTCCGATAATGACCAACGAAGCGGGTTGCTCCTTCAACTGAAGAATTTCGCGGTTTGTCAGTATAATTTCACCGACTTCGTCCAGTCCGGGAATGGGTGGAACAAAAGCTTCGGAACCGGTACAAATAAGCAGGTTTTGGCCCAGATAAGTTTCTCCGCCACAAGTTACTTCTATACCCTCATTGGTCTGTCCCTGAATGATAGCTTCGCCCGGTACAACCGTTACCTCATGTTGTTTCATTTTGGCATTCACTCCGGCTACCAACTTACGTACTATTTTATTTTTACGGGCTACAATTTTTCCGTAATCAAAACGGATATTGTCGCCATACACTCCGTATTTATCTCCGTGTAATGCGTTTTCGTAGGTCTTGGCACTGTAAAGCATGGTTTTGGTTGGAATACAACCCTCATTTAAACACACACCACCCATGGCATTCTTTTCAAAAAGTATCACCGAGAGTCCTTTATGTCCTGCACGTTCTGCAGCCACATATCCGGCAGGACCACCACCAATAATTATTAAGTTGTACATAAAAGTATGATTAATAAACCGACCCGAAGCCTGTAAACGGCTTTTGAAAAGTACGATTCCGGTTGTTTCTAGGGAAGCAAAGATACAATTATTCATCCGAACTCATTAAGTTTTGAATAACAAAAACAAAAGAGCTCAGGTCAAAAGACAGTTTGATATAAACCCGGAGTAAGCACAAAAAAAATAGAGCTATTAAAGCTCTATTTCTGATAAATCAACACCAAGTGTTTTGCGGGCAATTTCGTTTAGTTGTTCAAAATCACCTTTAAAGTGCATGGTGGTATGAGTATGTGTCAACGTTTCACCCGGTTTCAAAGCTGCTGCCGGCGACGAAGTTTCTATCTCGTAAAACGGGCCCATAATGCTGCCGTCTTCCAGTGGTCCATCGTTGTAGGAGTTGATTACATCTCCTTTAAATGGCTCAGTCTGATATTCCCACATCGAATTTACATACACGTTCCGTTTGATATCGAAATTGAATTTCACTACAGTAAGCGTTCCGTTTTCAGCATCGTAAGCACCTGCAACAGGAATAGTCATTTCGGGTGGTGTGCCTATCTTTCCACGTTTACCGCCATCGCCTTTGAAGAACAAATGCGTATCCGTCACTTTCAGTCTGTCGGCATCAATCTTTCCGAAATAGCTGTCGTTGATTTGTGCAACTTCCGATTGTTTGTAAGGGATAATAACCGTATTTTTTGCGGAAGGAATAAATTGTCCCAATATCCAGATGGACAACATACCCGAAGTTTGATTCCATTCAAAATCACCGGTGTTGGTTAGTTTGTTTTCTGAAGAAAAAACAATTGAACTGACAGATTCAGGCAATTTCACGCCCAATTCTTTTTCCACTACACTGTTTTCGAGTAATGAAACCGAACGATCTAACCGACAAGCCAACTGAGATCCTGACCAGTTTTCAAGCACAGTTGATTTGGTAAAGACGGCTTTTGCATCATTGGCCGAAACCAGTTCCCATTTATCGGTATCAATCAATGCAGGAGCCTGCCAGTCTTCAAAATCGAAGCCTTTGCCTGAGCTACCTTTGAAAAAAATAGAGTACTGTCCACCTTCAGGACCTAACCAGAAACGATCTTCACCCCCAAAGTTATTACAGTGTGGGAGAAACTTACCCGATGCAATTAAATCGTAGTTCAGCCAGCCAAAACTATAGCCATCATGCCCGTTGGCACTACTTGTAAGAACACGCCCCTGTAAGTCTGGTGTAACCAAAAGGCATTTATCACCTGATTGCATTTCAACAACATTCAGGTATTTCGACAAAAACTGCTTGTCGTTCTGATAATTTTTATTTTCCATTTTTATATATTAGCGAACTTTATGACCTTTAACTGCATAATAAAGAATAAATGCGAACAATGGTATTGGCACTAAGAAGCCGACTGACATTGACCACATATCGGCTATCCATCCCATAAACATTGGGAAAACTGCACCACCTACAATCGACATGATGACAAATGAAGAGCCTTTTTTGGTTTGAGATCCCAAATCTTTAATAGCCAACGCAAATATGGTTGGGAACATGATAGACATAAAGAAAAATATCAGGAACAAAGCCACTACCGAAGCAATTCCGAGTCCTGCACTTACTACAGGAAGTAGCAATACGCACATCAGCGAGTAAAAAGCCAATATCTTTGTTGGCTTAAGATACTGCATAAGCCAGCTCCCTGACAAACGCCCTATGAAAAACAACGACATCCCTCCAAAGCCTAACAGATAGCCGGCAGTTGATTTGGAAATATCCAGATGTTGTTCTTTGGCAATAAGAAAATTCACAAAAAAGCTAAACACCCCTGTTTGAGCTGCCACGTAGCAAAATTGAGCGATTACCCCCAGTACTAGATGTTTTGTTTTAAACAATGATTTGGCAGGTGCAGATTGTCCGGAACTGTTCACCCCATGAGCCATATCCACATCTTCTTCCGTAATTTCAGGAAGTTTAACGAACATATATAGAATTGCAATAATCAACACAACGGTTCCGATTCCAGCATAAGGTGCAATCATTGAATTTAATCCATCAGATGGTTTTCCTTCGCTACCACCCAATATGAAAAAGGTGGCAAAAATAGGTCCGAAAATCCAGGCTAAGCCATTAAACGATTGTGAGAAGTTGATCCTTCTCTCGGCTGATTCTTTATCACCAAGCTTAGTGGTATAGGGGTTTGCTGCAGTCTCCAGAGTAGCCAATCCGCAACCCAGAATAAACAAACCACCTAGAAACAGATAGTAAGATTGTAGAATTGATGCAGGAACGATAATGTACGCACCTGCCGAAAAGAGTAACAATCCCAGGATAATGCCTTTTTTGTAACCGAAGCGACGCATAAAATAGCCGGCAGGAAGTGCCATTGTAAAATAGGCCATGTATACCGAGAATTGGATTAATCCTGATTTAGCTTTCGATATTTTAAGTACAGTCTGAAAATGGGCATTCAGCACATCGAGCATACCGTGTGCGCTTCCCCATAAGAAAAATAAAGATGAAATAAGAATGAATGGAACCAAATATTCTTTGGTGGTTAGTTTGTGTTTTGACATGATTTAATTTATAAGTTAGCAATAGATTATTAAAAAGTTATTTTGCAGGTTAGGCAAAGAAACAATGAATACGAAATCGAACTTTCATGTTTTGACTCCGTATTCTTACGTTACTACTTCTTGAAATTTACACGGAATGCAACAACATTATACTTAGGTAATTTTGTAGGTTTATTGATAACTAAAGCATTATCATTTTGTTTCCACTGTATCTTTTCGCTACTTCCAAGCATCGAAATTGAAGCAATTGCTTTGTTGGAATATTTGGACAGTTTGCCCAACGATTTTAGCTGAATATCTTCAGTTGGCGTACTCATGCAGAAAACATACAACGTACCGTTTTTGATTGTAAAACGTATGTCTGTAGCTTGGTAAGGACGGGTATCCTTCAAACCACCAAATTGACCTTTCTCCTGATTTCCCATGGTTGATGGTCCTTCACCATATACTTTCCAAGGACGAGAACCATAGATTCCGGCACCGTTATCTTTAATCCAGTTTCCAATTCCATCAAGTATATTCAATACATCGGGCTCAAGATCACCTTCTGGTGTCTGTACAACATTGATAAGTAAGTTTCCATTTTTACTGACAATGTCCACCAACATTTGAACAACTTCATCCGAAGATTTGTATTTTTGACCGGTGCGATAAAACCAATCGCCAATAGAAGTGTCGGTTTGCCAAGGAAATTCGCTGATAGAATCCAGTACTCCGCGCTCTACATCCTGTGTAAATCTTCCTTTCGAAGGTTCTTTACAATTATATACAGCTTCGAGTTTCCCGTGATTTTTCGCAATGTCCTCATTGTAAAAATGAGCAATTAAGCTCCTTCCCACTTCATTGCCAAACGGAAGTGCGCAATCGGAATAGAGTAAATCCGGCTTGTACATATCCAGCAGTTCAGCAATTCGATCATACCATTCTTTTTGCCAAACAGGATTTTTAGTCATCCATCCTGTATCAGTGGAATCAGCTTTTCCGTGGTACAGTTCTTCAAATTTAGGATCGTTACCATCATAAGGAACTCCTGCTTTATCGCCGGTCTTATCTGCACTATGAGCAGTTTGAAACCATGTATAACTTGCAGCCAGATGTTCGGAAACACCGAAACGCAACCCTTCCTTTTTTGCCGCAGCTTGCCATAAACCAACTACGTCCTTTTTGGGACCCATGTTTACAGAATTCCAACTGTGAAGTTTTGAGTTCCACAGGAAGAAATTATCGTGATGCGTTCCCATACTGACAAAGTACTTGGCTCCGACCTTCTTATAAAGCTTCATCAATTCCTCAGGATTCCATTTTTCGGCTTTCCATAAAGGAATAATGTCTTTGTATCCGGCAACAGAAGGATGACCATATCTTTTTAAATGATCTTTATAATCAGGAGTTTCCCAATCTTTCCCCGTTTGAACATACATGTTTCGGGCATACCAGTCGCCTTGACGTGGCACTGCTTGTGGTCCCCAATGTGCCCAGATGCCAAACTTAGCATCCCGAAACCACTCGGGATACTTGTATTGTTGGAGCGATTTATCGGTTGACTCAAATTTCTCTTTTTTTGCTTCCTGAGCTTGCAACGAAATAGAAAAAGCGAGAACAAGGAACAAAGAGATTTGAAAATAACGATTTTTCATAGAATTGTTATTTGACAATTTCGCCGTCTAAGTCCCAGAGATCTTCCCAACCTTTGGCACCTTCCCATAAAAACACCTGACCTTTAATAAGTCGGCAGTTTTTATCAATTTTAGAAACGGCTTCCATTTCTTCATCTGTCAGCGGACCTTCAGTAATTCCTTTCAGGTTGTTGTACATTTTATCCGTTTTTACTGAAAATGGAATGGTGATTTGTCCACGTTGGACAGCCCATTTCAAACAAACCACAGCCGGATGAACTCCCAGTCGGTTGGCAATTGCCACAATTATCGGATCTTCCATGTCTACAGTATCTTCAGGCGTTTTATCTCGTTCCGGACGACCGGGTGACCCAATCGGGCTATAGCCAATCACTTCCACGCAATTTTCTTTCATGAACTTGTACAACTCCGGTTGTTGAAAATGCGGGTGAATCTCCATTTCGTTCAGCACTGGTTTGATTTTGCAATCACGCAAAATAAGTTTCATCTTAGCAATGGTCACATTGGAAGTTCCAATATTTTTCACAAGCCCAGCTTCAACCAAACTTTCCATTTGAGCCCAGGTATTCATATAGCTCTCGTGATTGTACGGAACAGAATCCGGATTACGCGCATCGCCGGCACAACCGGGAGCGTGGTAATTAGGAAATGGCCAGTGAACCAGATACAAATCCAGATAGTTAAGTCGTAAATCAGCCAACGATTGTTTGCACGATGCTACCACTTCCTGATGTTTATCGTTCCATACTTTAGAGGTAATCCAAAGGTCTTCGCGTTTCACAATTCCTTCGGCAAAAACTTCTTGTAAAGCCACACCAATTTCTTTTTCATTGCCATAAACCGAAGCACAATCAATGTGACGGTAACCCATTTTGATAGCTGTTTTAACTGCTTCTGCGATGGTTTGTGCTGTGTAATTATCAGAACCAAAAGTTCCAAGCCCGATTACTGGAATTTTTGCCCCATTATAAAGTGTTTTATAAGGAACTTTTGTTGAGTCGATTGTTTGCATAGTATTAGAATTAACCCCTAGTTCCTAAAGGAAAACTAGGTTAGGATTGATTTATTAGGATTTAAAATCCCTACCCCTAAAAAGGGGTAGGGGGTTTTTATTTGATTTCTTCGTCAAAAACGATGGCTACTTTACCACATTTTCCTTCGGCCATCAAGGAGTAAGCCTCAGGAGCCTGATTTAACTGGAAGCGGTGAGTAACCAAATCTTCAGGGTGAATGCCCCAACGCTCAATGCGCTCAACCAGTTCTTCCATACGCCAGATAGAAGTTACCCATGAACCGTAAATGGTCTTTTGATCGTGAATAATGTCCGGACTTGGATTGAACTCTACAGTTCCACCTTCGCCTATCATTACCATTTTCCCCCACTGACGGGTAGCACGGATACAAAGCTGACGTCCTGAAGTGTGACCGGAACAGTCAACAGTACGTTCGAAACCTAAACCATTAGTAGCAGCCATTACTTTTTCCATTACATCCGGTCCTGACACGAAAACTTCATCTGCCAAACCAAGGTCTTTTGCAATTTGACAACGTTCAGCCACAGTATCAACTCCAATCAATTTTTGCGCACCCAAAGCTTTAGCAAGCATCAATGCAGCCAAGCCAACAGGGCCAAGACCAGTAACCAATACTGCATCGTTACCAGAAATGCCGATTTTTTCCAATCCTTCATATACCGTTCCGAAACCACAGGCAATCTGTGCACCATCGGTATAGGTAAGGCTATCAGGTAAAAGAACCAGGTCCTTTTCTTCAGCAATCATATATTCGGCCATACCGCCATCGCGTTGCCAGCCATAAGCAGCACGTGAGGGGCTTTTGCACGAAATCATGTAACCACGACGACAATCGTTGCAACAACCGCAACCCGAAATGTGGTAAACTACCACACGGTCGCCTTCTTTGAAGCGTTTCATACCCGGACCACAAGCAATAATTTGCCCTGATGGTTCGTGACCACAGATTTTATTCTGATAACCTTCCGGTCCTTTTCCAAGGTGTTCGCGATAAATAGCACGAATATCACTACCACAGATAGTTGATGATTTAACCTTCAGTAAAACCTCTCCATGCCCGGGCGCTGGAAATTCCACATCTTTGAAGATTACGGTGCTGTTTCCCGGTAAATAAGCAGCTTTTGATTTAAATGACATTGTAATTATGAATTTTAAGTTGTTAGTTTTTTTTATAGAGAAGGAGTAACTCCTTTTTTCAGCAATATATTACCATACTTAGCCGTTTCGCCAGTCATTAGCACCGCAAAAGCCGTTTTGGCACGATCATAGAATGCAAACCGATCGATTCGCTCAATAGCAGGCACATCAGGATTGCTGATATGAATGCTTTTCAAATAAGATTCTTCTACTTTGGGGTCAAGTTCGTCGCCGGGTACAGCAGCCATCATGACCAGTGGGTGGGGAACGTATTCATCGAGTTCGAACAGAGGTAAAATCGCAGCCAACAGTTCCGGAATGCGGAGTCCATCGGCTCGTAAAACACGACCATTAAACGATTCGCCGGGGAAATGAGCATCAGCGAGTATAATTTCGTCGCCATGTCCCATTCGTGCCATGACCGCCAATAGTTCAGGGCTTATTAGAGGTGAAATTCCTTTTAGCATAATATTGA
>Ga0302215_10001029_pt1 | contig 20298 bp, 8 predicted proteins | sample II_Fen_N3_1_FD_194580 | JGI IMG/M metagenome (GOLD analysis project Ga0302215, IMG submission 194580) | Peat permafrost microbial communities from Stordalen Mire near Abisko, Sweden - II_Fen_N3_1 | ecosystem: Environmental > Terrestrial > Soil > Wetlands > Permafrost | place: Sweden: Abisko...
TCTCAGAATTACAATCCGGGAAATTCAACATTAAAATTCCTGATAATAAAATGGAAATTGGTATTAGTTTTTGGATCGCGTTTATTGTTTTTGTTCTATTCATGTTAACACTTGATCTCTTTGTTTTTCACAAGAAAAATACGGTAGTAAAAGTAAAAGAAGCTCTGTTGTGGAGTTTATTCTGGATTACGTTGGCAGCATTATTCAATGCAGGTGTTTTTTTCATGGTAGGCAAAGTAAAGGCACTTGAGTTTTTAACAGGTTATCTGATTGAAGAGTCTTTGAGTGTAGATAATCTTTTTGTATTTATTCTGATCTTCGGATTTTTTAAAATTGAACCTAAATATCAGCACAGGGTATTATTCTGGGGAATAATCGGGGCTATCGTTATGCGTGGCGTCTTTATTTTTGCAGGAGTGGCACTTATACAGAAATTCAACTGGATCATGTATATATTCGGAGTATTCCTGGTCTATACCGGTATTAAGATGTTGTTTGAAAAAGAAGACAAAGAATACAATCCCAATAAAAACATTCTGATCCGAATATTTAAAAAGATTTTCCCGGTAACCCAGGATATGTCTAGGCCGCACTTTTTTGTCCGCACGAATAAAATATTATATGCTACCCCGTTCTTTATAGCGTTACTGGTTATCGAAGCTTCCGACCTGATTTTTGCAGTAGATTCTATTCCGGCTGTCTTATCGGTATCGAAAGATCCTTTTATCGTGTATACTTCAAATATCTTTGCCATCCTGGGCCTGCGATCGATGTATTTTGCCCTGAGTGGTATTATGGCGTATTTCTATTACCTGAAATATGCCCTTTCGGGTATTCTAACCTTTATCGGGTTAAAAATGTGTGTCAATGAATTCAACATTGAGCACGGATATGCTTTTCATATTTCAAATCTTTCATCATTAGCCGTAATAATCGGCTTACTTGCCACTTCCATTCTGTTTTCGATTGCCGTAAAGAAAAGAGCTGAACTGAAGGAATTAAAAAGAAAAAGGAAAGCAGATTCTTTGAAGTCAGAATAGGTTTCAGCTTTTGCTTATTTTAGTGACAATCTACGCAAGACTGGATTCATCTTTGCTGTAGCCGCCACTACAATCAGAGTCATGATACCGCCAAAGGCTACTGAAGGGACAAGTCCTATCAGTTTTGCTGCCATACCCGATTCGAAAGCACCCAGTTCATTCGACGAACCGATAAAGATACTATTTACAGAGGCTACCCTTCCGCGCATGTACTCCGGAGTATAGAGCTGGAGAATAGTACCACGGATCACCACGCTCACATTATCGAACAATCCGCTCATCATCAATAACAATCCTGAAAGCCAGAAAAGATGGGAAAACGCAAATCCTATCATACAAACTCCAAAAGCCGCAATACAGAGCAACAATGTCCTGCCACTGTTTTTCACCGGTGGATAAAACATCAGGTAAAATGACATCATGATAGCACCTATTGCAGGACAGGCGCGCAAGAATCCGAGTCCTTCAGGTCCGACATGTAACACATCAGACGCAAAAACCGGCAACATAGCTACTGCACCACCAAACAATACAGCTAACATATCGAGGGAGAAAGCCCCCATTAATTCGGGCGTTTTGACAACAAACATGATGCCTTCGCGAATCCGGCTAAACATATCTTCTTCTTTATTTGCTGAAAGGATAAGATGCTCTATTGGTACAGTTCTGAAAATAATAAGCGAAATAAAGTAAAGAATAAAAACTGTACTATAAGCTACCGTGATAGATGAGAATCCGTAAATCAGTCCTCCAAGGGCTGGTCCCATTACAGCCCCTACCTGCCAGTTGGCACTGCTCCAGGTAGCTGCATTGGCATAATCTTTTTTATCTACCAGTTGTCCCAGCAAAGCAGTATTGGCAGGCATAAGAATTCCCCGTGACAACCCGGTGAGGAAAATGGTGATAAATACAGGCCAAATGCCTAACCGCTCGAAAGAATGAAAAGATTCAATACTGTAGAACATTAGAATAAACGAACCGAGGAGTAACAGGAAAGTAGTATTCGTCACAATTTTTTTACGATCCCAAATGTCGATATAATGTCCGGCAAAAAGGGCAATGGATATCTGCGGCAGTACTTCCACCAATCCGATCATCCCTAACCATAAAACATTCTTTGTAAGGAAATACATGTGCCAGCTCACAATCACCGATTGCATCAGGGTGGCCATAGTCATAAAAAAACGATACCCTAAAAAATACCTGAAATTACGGTTGCGAACCGCAGTAAATGCTTCTCCCGATAATACTTTACCCAACATTTTATTTTTTTAAGTCGCAAAGATACATAAATCTATTTTCAAATTCTATCATTTAAAAAGCATAAAAATAACCGCAAACATCGCTTGCGGTTATTTTTATGGTTTTGTTCAGGATACACTTAATCGACCAGTATCTTTTTTGTAACAGAACTTCCCTGTTGAGTTTTCACACACACCAGACAGATTCCTTTTGTGATCTTGTTTGAAGGAATAGTCAGTTGATTTGTTGAGATTCTTTGGGCATACATTTCTTGCCCGGAGATTTGAAACAAGTCTACTTTAAAGATAGATCCCTGAATTAAGATTTCATGTTTTGAAGAAGAATAGCTTACTGAAACATCGTCAGCCAGTAACGGAAACGAAGGTATATCCGTGTACCCGGGATTGTATTCTATAGCGCCCAGGTCGGGAGATAATCCAAAGAAAGGTAATCCTACATCAACACCCTTATCTATCAGTCCACTTGTAGAAGTCTGGTGTAGGAATGAAATAACAGGCAAAGATCCATCCAATTGACGGTCATTCAATAGTTGAGAATCTTCTAGACTAATAAAATCAGTTGCAGCACATGTAAATCCGGTATTCCAGGAGTTGTAGCCCTGAACAACTGATTTGGAATTAAAAGCATTTGAGCTTTTACTATTTAAAGAAGCACAATTTTTAATAATCAATGTACCATAAGTACTGTTTGAGAATCCATAATTCGTTCCATTGTTATATGAAGTGCAATTATAAACGGTCATTATTCCGGCATTGTTGTTCTGATCAAACCCTTTTACTTTGTTTCCTACTGAGAGACAGTTGTGAACAGTCGCATTATTCTCAGTATAATTGCCACCTAGTTTAAATCCATTTCCATTACCGTAATTTTTCATGATATATCGTCCGGTTGTGGCATCTTTGAATTGATAAAACCAGGTTGCACTATCGGTTTTAAACCGGATATTATCAGTCATATCAAAAGTTGAAGGGGCCATAGCATAACTCCAGCAACTGTCATAAACCGTATTTCCTATCTTTTCATAGCTATCCCAACCATCATCGCCATTTCGCCATGAACGGCAACCTTTGTAGGTATTTGTTCCTGAATTCGTATATTGTTTATCGGCAAAGCCATCTGCATTTCCGCCAAAATCAGGACTGGCAATACCTCCCGATTTATAATCAAAGTTTTCATACGAATCACAATTCACGATTAAATTATTGCTTCCTGTTTTCATTTGCATCCCTGAATCGCAATTCCACCGGGTTGTGCAATGTTCAATAATATTGTTGCTCCCGGTCACCTGAATTCCATTATCACCTGCCCCCTGGACAACAATTCCTTTTAATTGAACAAAACTCCCTGATACTTTTACTCCCTGACTACTGCTTGAATAGACCTGATTCCTAAAATCAAAGACCGGGTTTTCACCCTGATAAGCCACAATGTGTAAGTTTCCTGCAACAGTTCCCGATTTAGAAATATTTTGGGCACTGACAAAGTTATACATACCGCCACGAATAATTACCGAATCATTTGCAGTCAGAGTCTTACTTACAGCAGTTGAAAAATTATACGGATTGCCAATAGTACCATTTCCCGATGCACTCCCCGAAGGAGACACATAATAAGTGGTTGCCGGGACAATGGTTGATACAACAATACAAATTGTTGTAACCAAAACTTTGGGAGTAAGACTTATCATAACGAAGGAGTATTAATTTAATTGGTTATTACTGGTCTTTTTTAGGCGACTGACATTTAAAAGTTCTTCCTCGATTGTCAATCCAACAGATATTCGATTGTTTTTATCATGGATCAATTTACTGCCTGTTTCAACACTGCAAATTTAGTTCAGATTTCAATTTCATATGTGGACTAATTTGCGTTTAATGTGGATAATTGATAGAAACAGAAGAAATTATGGATGGCAGGTTCTAATATTTATAACAATAACATTTTTACCCCGAAAAGTACAACAAAAAAAGCCATGCGTCAAGGCATGACTTTTTTTGTTGTTTTAAAGTAAAACAAAGTTTTCAACCTATATTTTTAAAATGAACGATGATCTTTTGAATTGAATTAACACGGTTAAAAACAGCCCGGCTTTGTAAAGCATCCAATGTATAACTTGTTACAACCTCTGTAACTTTATCGTGATAAACCATTTCCATTCCCGATTTACCATCCAGGAGATAAACAAAAGAAACAGAACAATACGTAAATGAAAGATACGGACAGGAATATTCATTATGAGCTGAACCGTCAGGCTTTATAAATTCTTCAGAATTCAGAATAATTGGTTGAACCGATAACTGACCCTTGGAGATAACCACGCCGAGTTCGAAATAACGGCTTATAATATCTTCTTTTACCTGACCTGTCATCCCCGGTTGCTGAACACCAGCCATCATAGGCGTATGTGAGTAAGGATCAAAGGGGAACGAGCCATATACAGCGGGTGACTTGTGGGCACCCAGTCCTTTTTGTGTCTCCCGGTAATGATGGATTAACCGGGTTAGTATTTCGGGGTTAGTGTGTACCGCTACTGCCTTTTTAATATTCTCACCGATTGACAACAGTAATTTGGAAACCATGTGCCAGTAGATACTCCCCAGTCCTTCATATTTGTAGAAAGTCCCCGACCGACCGGTAAAAGACTGATGATCGAATATCCGTTCATACAGTTCTTCTGTTAGTTTTTGATCTTTATCATTTATTTCAAAGATGCCGGTAGCTTTTAATCGTTTCAGGGCAGCTGTCAGGAAACCGGCATTATTGAATCCTGCATTGAAATGGAAATACCCTTTTTTATCGGATGTTATAATGGAAGTATCTCCTGCAGCCACTAATTTTTTAAGGAGTTGAATTCTCTCAACATCTTCCTTTGGGATCAGGTTTTTAGCAAGAAATAACGGTAATTTTTTATTCGGGTACAAAATATAGCTTTCCTGATCGGAACGGTAAAGCGAACTGATCCGCAGTGCATCAAGCAAATCGAGAGATTCTTCAGGGGATAAAATTCCGGAAGTCAATACAGCAACCTGTCCTTCGAGCATTTCATACAAATTGCGTATTGCGATGCTCTTGTCTGTAAAAGTCACCAGATTGTAGGCATGAAACATATTGTCGGCTCGTTTATTTACTTTAATGGACTGATCGATAAACTTCAATACAAGAGTCAGAAAATCATTCAATTCAGTTTTATCGATTGAAGCTTTCTCACCGGAGATGCCACTATAAATTTCATTTCTATAATCGCTACCTGCATTGCCTAGCTGATCGGTAACCATTTTGCGAAGTTGATCATCAAATCCTTTTTCAAGAGCGTATTCAACTCCTGTAAAGGTATTGAAAACATCCAAAAAGAAACTATTCATCTCTTTTGAGACAGTATACTTTTCAAGAGGAGGATTTAAATACAAATCACGGGTGAAATTTACAAATCGTCTCATGTAATAAAGAGTGACCATGGAGGTACCCGATCCAACCAAGGCATTGTTGGCATCATTCCACTCCGGGCGTAAAGTATTCATCCAAATGCCGGCTTCGGGAATAAAGTTACTCAGTTTAGCAAGTAATACAGCCAGTATTTTTTCAGTAAAACTAACCAGCAGAACCTCCCCCTTCGTATCAAGTATCAATTTTGCATCAGTTCCGTACTCAGGTACTAACTTTGCAATTTTATTATGAAGTTCAGCATCAAAACGAATGGAATTTTTAGGCTGAAATACAATTTCAGAATAACTTTTGAGGCGGTAAGGAACATTGGCATAAGCAAACATTTCTTTGTCGAGCCATGAAACCAGATTATCAGGATAATAATTTTTTGAAACCTCCATTAATTTCAGCAGATAGATGATCTGATGATCACCCCAGTAACCAATGTTCGACCATGGGTTATCGGGTTCTATGACTTCCCAGTCGATTCCATCACTGGTTATCTTATACGGATTATAGCCATCAGCCGTCGAGGCATTCAGAAATTTAGCAATAATTCCATTTATATAACCAGGAAAAGACAGTGACAAAGATTCCCAGTTTTGAAAAATATCACGCCAGTTTCCCTGATACGAAATCAGTTTATTTCCTGTATCATCTTTTACATTGATGTCGAACTGATTCCATGGACGGCTTGGGTCACCATGTCGCCGGCTAAATGTCAAAGGCAGGTATTCCTGATAAAGGCGATATAAATTTGCGTCATTTTGTTCATGAACCTTTTTGTCGAGGCTTGCATAATCCACTGATACGGGTAGTCCGTCAAGAAAAGCTCTATGCTTTTCCCACAGTTTCACATTGAATTTCTTGACATGTTGATGAAAATCTGAAGTCCGGATTGTATAATTATCATCATAAATACCACCCCGCATCGAATTGAATAAAACATTCGAGAAATGACGTGCCACGTCATTTTCATCGGCTGTATGTTGAATTCCATCTGCCTGTCCTACTATTGATTGCAATGAAAGGGATCCTTTTTCTATATTTTTATCAAGAATACCGGCAATATCTTCCGTAGTCCGAATGAACTCAGTCAGGTTATTTACTTTTGCAGCATCCTGGTTGGTCTCAGCAACAAAGTACCAAGATTTTGAATCTGATGTATTCAGCGAGATATTGCAGGAGATAAAAAAAGCTCCCCTCACTCCTTTCGATTCATATTCAGGCATTATTTTATCCCCTCTTCTAAAAGCATCAAGCTGAAATGAGCTTAACAAGTAACCGGGATTATTAAGTCCATAACTCCAGACGGTATTCACCATTAATGATTCACTCGGTTCAGCACGATCCACCAGAATAGATTCCATGCGGAACAAAGCCAATCCGGATTCTTCTATCAACTCCGTTTTTTTATACCCATCAACCAAGGTCGAAAAGGTATTCTGAGTGATGCGGTCGATACCCGAAGGAAGGATGTTTTGCAGTCCGTCTAACAACGAAACCACAACAGATGTATCGTTATGATTTTCTATCCGGCTTTTCTTCACCCAACCGAAATCATCAGCATTCATCCAGGCGTAACTGAAAGTAAGCCCTAAATCAATATTCTTTTCACCAAAATCAAGTTTATTGCCTATCGTACTTTTTGAAATGGTGCGTTCAATCGCATATACCCCCTTATTCCGATCCGAAAATGGTTCCCATAAAAAGGTCCTGCCATTCATTTGAACATGAAGAATGGTTTTACTGCCTGTCATCTCAGCCGATTCGTTTATCTTATCATCGGTATAATAAGGGAATAAAGCCTGATCAGGATTCTTTCTTCCGGCAGTTAATCCGCCTGTACTCGAGATATACATCCACAGATTGGAATCACTTGCAAGGCTGATAAAGAAAGGTTGCATGGAATCGAAGTTTTTTATCTGATAAAACTTCTCGCCACCAATCTGTATGAATTGACCGGAAGCTTCCGGTTGAGCAGATTTAACCTGATTATTTCCTATAAAAAAATTATCCATAGTAAAAGAACCCCCTGCCCCTCAAGGGGAAGTCGGGTTAGTTTTGTTTGTTAATAAAATGACATTTTTATTTTCCTGATAATATTCCCTGATTGCTTTATTCCAATGCACGTTTTGCATCAAGTTCCTTCTTCATTAAATCAGTTGTTTTCGAATCAATTTTATAAAAAATCATGAACAATGCACACGACATGTATAAGATTCCGGGAATAACCGACACCAACAATTTTATTCCGGTAATTGCATTATCGTTTTGGGTTACATTTGGAACAAACTGAGATATAGTAAGTATCCAACCGGCAATGGCAGCACCAATGCCCCAGCCCGCTTTCTGTGCAAAAACGGCTGCTGAGAAATAAAGACCCGTTGCCCTTCGACCGGTAGTCCATTCACCGTAATCGGCCGAATCGGCAATCATAGTCCAGAGTAAGGGAACAGCAGGTGCATAGGCCATTTTGGCAATAATATTAAACACATAAATAGTGGTAATATCTTTTACACCCGGTAGATAAATCAGCATAAAAAAGACACCTGATATTAAAGAACTGCCAATAAATACGTTTTTATTACCGAACTTTTTTGCAAGGGGTTTCGACAACGGAAGTGCTACAATCAACGCCACTGTACCGAGTACGTTAAACAGTTGTACATTTGTCTCCCGTCCCAGATAATATTTGAAATAATAGGCAATAGCAGCATTTTGCATTGCAAACATGATAAAAGATATGATACCTACGATTGCCAGAATTCTCCAGGCTTTATTGGCAAACAAATTTTTTAAATCTTCTTTCAATGAATTTTTCTGTGATTTAGGCGGCTGTACTCTTTCTTTTGTAGTTTTAAAAGTAATAAAGAAAAAGATCAGGCTTAATACGGCAAACATAAAAACTGTATATTGAAATCCCTGAGCTTTATTTCCATGACCAAAGAACTCCGCCAGGGTAAGTGCCAGTCCGGTAACAATAAATTGTCCGGAAAATCCTGCAATAAACCTGTATGTGTTCAATCCGGCGCGTTCATAGGTATCATCGGTCATTACTGCTCCCAAAGCTGAATAAGGAAGGTTTATGGCAGCATAAGCTGTCATCAGGAGCACGTATGTAGCCCCGGCATACAGTATTTTTCCGAATTCTCCAAAGTTTGGTGTAGTAAAGGTAAGAATAGCTAAAACGGCATAAGGGACTGCACCAAATAAAATATAAGGACGGAATTTTCCCCAACGGGTATTTGTACGATCGGAGACGACACCAATAATCGGATCAACAGCCATGTCCCAGAAGCGGGCAACTAACATAATGGTACCCGCGGCAGCAGCTGAGATTCCATATACATCCGTATAAAAAAACAAAAGCCAAAAGCCAACCATATCCCATACAAAATGAGAAGCCGTATCGCCTAAACTGTATCCAACCTTTTCTTTGAAGGATAATTTTAAATTCGTGTTGTCCATAATGTTTTCTTAGATTTTCTCGGTTACTATGATTTGCATTCAATTGTTCTTTAACGGAGCATCAAAGCATTGCTTTATGCAATCCTTTGATGCTTTATAAAATCAATTATTTTTTTATCACTTTCCCATTAGGAATGTTTTGGTTATTTTCGACCCGGATAAAATAGATTCCTGTTTCATACTTACTCATATCAATTATAGCAACAGAAGGGAGTACTTTATCGAATACTTTTCGTCCCATCATATCCAATAAAACCACCCTGTTCTTTTCCCCTTTCAATTGCAAATGTAATAAATTTTGTACAGGATTAGGAAAAAAGAAATCTTCAATCTCTGACAGATTTTCTACGCCTGTTCCGATGCACGAATTTCCGACGGTATATGAAAAGGTTTTTGTCACTGACATTCCCCCTGCATAAGCAAACTTACAGGCAATCTGAATTACCGAACCCGCTGTTTTACCCGTTAATTTAGCAGCAAATTTCTTTCCCCCAGCATTGGTCATTGATGTTTCTACAAAACCGGTAGTATAATTCCATAGGTATGCAATCACGCCTGTCTGGGCATCGAGTAATTCGAAACTGATATTCACATCCGTTCCTATCGTTTGAAAGGAATACCCATAGCCAACAGCAAAATTTCCTTGTGTTGCATCAGCAGATGATCCTGCACATTCGGTATTTGTATTTGCACTTGTCGTAGCAGAAAGAACAATTGGATTATTCCCGGCTTTATTCCCCGCCAGATCACTTGCCGTAATACTGAATGTATAGGGAGTATTTGGAGTCAAAGCAGTAATAAGAAGTGATTTTTGTATTCCTGAAGCAGTTGATGTGCTTATATTAGAAGCACCATAAGCGGCATTGTAAACTACGGTTCCGGAATTATCGGTTGAATTTAACAGCAACTCAACCGATGAACCTGTTATGGCACCAATAGTTGCCGTAAAGTTAACGGGTGGTTGTGTATCATTGGTTGTGCTGCCGCAATTTGATCCAACAACATAAGTTATGTATTTTGTTACCGACATACCCCCCGTATAAGCAAACTTACAGGCATAACTGATGGTTGCACCCGTTGTTTGACCACTCAAGGTAGTAGAGAATATATTTCCTGAAGTATTTGTCATTTGTGATTCCGAGAATGGTGTTTCCTTCCACAAATAAGCAATAACTCCCGGTTTATTATCCAGCATTTCAAATGTAATGGTGACATCAGTGCCTACTGTTTCGTATGTACACTTGTATCCAACGTTAAATGATCCTTGTGTTGCTACTATTGAAGTAGTTGTACAAGACATCAATGGTGAAATGGTTACATTCGCTGCCTGGGATGTACTGACAGCACCACCATTATCTGTTGCTTTAGCTGTAATAACATACGATCCTGCAACCGGAGTCCATTGAATAGTGTAAGGAGGTGTTGTGACTGTCGAGATCAGGGTATTGTTATGGTAGAAATCAACATGCTGAATAGTACCATCAAAGTCACTTGCATTGGCTGAAACTGTCACTGCTTTACCTTCTGTAAAGGTTGAATTGTCAGCAGGTGATGTCAGTGAAACAGATGGTGCCACATTTTGTGTGCTGGTTACCATAACCAGTACTTCATCATCAGAAGATCGCAAATCAGGATTGGTCACAGTCAGTTTCAATTTGTACATTCCTTCTGCTAACCCACTAATAACCGGTGTTGAAATTGTTGAATCGGAAAATTGAATGACAGTAGGCCCATAAATTTGTTTCCATTTAAAGTTCAATTGTTTTCCTGCAGATTCGATACTGGTTGATCCATTAAGCTGTGTTGATGTTAAAGGTAGGATTACTTTCACATCGATTCCGGCATTTGCAGTCGGATAACTAAACGGTAAATCATCTGTACGGGCAAAGGTCAATCTTCCCAGGTTAAATTCACCGGAAGTAAAGCCAACACGTAAAACATGTTTACCCGGGGTAAAAGGAATATCAGTCACTGTTTTAGTAGCCCAAAGTGTCCAGACAGTCGAAGAAGTTGAAGGCACTGAAATATCGCCCGAAACAACCCGTCCATCCACTTCCAGATGGAAAGGACCACCACCGGCAGGATTACCTGATGCATAGCGGAAAGCTAACGAATACAATCCTGATTGTGTCACATCAACGGTATATTCCAGCCATTCACCTGAAGCTATATTCCCCACAGTATTTCCTTCGTTTATATCGGTATAAGCATCCACATATTCATCCATTCTGAAATTGCCTGAGTTAGCAGTTGTAACATCAAAATAAGTGATATTCTGCCCTTTTCCGCCTTCGAAAACATCATAATTGGCAGCTTCTATCGTTCCCGGAATTCCCAATGCAGTTCCTCCATAAGGGATCTGATTACCCACAAGGACCTGAGAACTGTTGGTTACATTGTATTTATCACCATCAAATACTTTTGCGTAAAAATTATGAATTCCCAACTGTAAATTGCCTGCTGTAGTAATAAAAGGGGAAGTCGTCACTGTCCCAAGTGAAGTAGTACCATCCATAAACTCTACTTTAGTTGGTGATCCTCCCGATACTGTAACATTTAACTTCACATTCCCACCTACAAAAGCCTGATGGAATGATGAAGAAATTACTCCTGAGTATTGACCATCCAGGCTTGTCACCATTTTACCGGCGGGTACTACCAACTGGTATCCTGTTGAAAAGGTAACTGTTATCGGGGCACCTGAATAGTTTTGTGCCACATAATTTATCTTTCCGTTTTGAATAAAAGCCGCTGCAATCGGATAATTGGCGGTAACTGCTGCATCGACCCTTCCCAATGAATTCATAGCGTGCAACCAATGGTAGGTTTGAGCATCGGAAATGCCAAATTTAATATCTCGGTTAGGAAATGAATTATACATAGTAATGGCTGCAGCGGGATCTTTAAATGCAAGATATTCCCACATTATGTCGTGCCAGAGATTTGGATTTACCTGGTTACTTGAGATGCCTGTATTGGCTACTATTTCGTCCCAAAGGCGTTTCACGTAAACCGTATCTTGTCCCAAATACAGCGACCCGCCCTGAATAGGATACATCTCAATACCATAGGAAGCAGCAATATCAGCTGTCCAAAAAGTACCATTGTCGTTACTATTCGCCCAAACGCGGGAATACAGACTGTATTTTTGTGAAGCAGGAAAGTTTCGGTGATGAATATCCATGTAATATTCTTCAATACCGGTTTGCTCCGTTGTGTAAAGATAAATTCCCAAATCGCGAATAGTCTTATCACCAATCGTTTGTCCCCAATTTATAAGTGATGCATTGAAATTCATACTTTCAGAACTCGATTCCTGATTATTACCCTGTGGATTGTTGGCAAAACCATCCACCCAGCTATGGCCTTCGTACGGACTGAAATTCCGCAAATAAGGAAACATGGTATCGTTCCGGTCATATGCAGCTGCATCACGAACGAGCATATTCACCATGCTGCCAAACTGTGTTGCCCAACCCGGACTAAATTGTGCTACAAAAGCTGCAGCCTGAATAAAATACCCCCAATGAAACTGTTTATCGTTCAATCCATTATCCTGACCATATCCGGCCGGATAACCGATCATAGAACTCCAGGCAGCATTATAATAAAAAAGGAAAGCCACTTCTCCTGCCTCTGATTTAAACCAGTTTTCGAGACGGGTTTTTATTGTATTCAATATTTTATCCCGGGCAACAATGTTACCCATCTCATTGGCTATACGGGCAGTTTGCATTAATTGATTGAAAACCTGTCCTTCATTGTACGAATCGGTCCAGGTCGCCATTGTGCTATTTTCCAGACCGGCAATTTTATCGGTTAAAACCCCGGGTGTAAATCCCTTGCTGTAATTATCAACGTAGGGAAGTGTCGGTAATATGCCATGAAAAGTATTTTCAACACTAAAGCTATTCCCTGCCAGGGTTTTCATTTCCCCCCTTATGATGGCATAACTGTATTTATCAGGAACCGGTGAATTGGGTGCCAGATGAGCCCACTGATGTGGAAGAAGACCCAGCAGCATATTGGTTTCAGCACCTTCCTTTACTTCGGTTTCAACGTTGAAATCGGTATGTAGAACAGAGGTAGTTTCATTATACAAATAGGTCGCCGTTGTTTTTACAGGAAAAACATACGCGTATTTTTTATATTCTGTTGCTACTGTTGCAACATTGGTTGCAGTCAGTGGGATGAATGCCATTGACCAGAAGTTTTTTCCATTTAAAGTCGAAGTATATACAGCTCCGTTTTGAGTCCAGGTACTTCCCATAGGGGCATATACAGCAAAGTCAGCACCATTTTTTACATTGGTAGCAATTAGCATTTCGTCAGCTATAACTACCGTTCCCGAATTAATGGTCACTTGTGCCACATCTGAAGTCTTTTTTATAAAATAAAGAAACGGCATTCCAACACCTGAAGTAGCCTGAAATTCATGGGTTGCATCACTCCAGTGCATAGTTACCGTCCAGTCAGAGTAATCTGAAACGGTTGTAACGGAGGCGGATAGTCCGGTAACACCGACAGAGAAAGGGATAAGATCATCAATTACACCGTAAGGGATATAGCTTACGACCAGCCCCGCGGGAATAGTTTTCATAGTATAGGGATAATTGAACAGGTTGGAAGCTGTACCGTTTTTAATCAGTGCCGACCACCAGTCGCTGGTAGGTACTGGTTTGCCTAAAGCATTTCCGCTCAGGTATGGAGTTCCTGAGGGATAGGCATTTCTACCGGCAACATCAATCCCTGGAAAAGTAGTCGTATAACTTCCACTACCAACGGCAATGATCTGTGCCTGTACAGTTACATAAAGAAAATTCAGGAGTAGAATAATTAATACAATAAGGCCTCGATTTTTCATGGAATTATTTTTCGTGAAGTTGGGATAGAAAGTTTAAAAGGAAGGATAAAAAGGAAATAATCCGCGGAGTAAATGAACTCCGCGGATCTTGAAAATTTATAATTTAATGATCTTTTGTGTTGAAAGTTGTCCGTTAGCCAACTTTAAGGTTATAAAATAATTGCCGGAAGCAACACCTGACATATCAATAGTCTTGGTTAAGCCATTAACCGTAACCGATTTTACTGATTGTCCCAATAAATTGCGAACAGACACCTGGCTGATTTCTGATTTTGCAGAAACTGTAATTTTATTAATAATCGGATTTGGATAACACGAGATCCCGTTTTCAGAAATCACATTTGAAATGGCAGTGGTTCCATCATTGTAGAAAAGTAAATTATCCAGATAGAATGTACCGTTTACAGGAGATATAGACATTTGTTTTACCTGGGTTAAATCCGCCGTTGGGAAACTGGTTTTCAATTCAGATAATGATATATTAATTGAATTCCATTGACCTGTAGTTAATGTTAAAACTTTTTGCGGGGTTGTTGTTGCAGTTATAAATCCTAAAGTCATTGTTGTTGCCGTAATCGGATAAATATCTACGTGTAGATAGTTCATCGAACTTACATCGATTGTAGCAGTTGCAAAACTTGCACCCAGGCAACATGTTGCAATATCTTTCAGGGTGGTATTACCACCAAGTAAGACAGTTGAAAAAGTATTGCCATACCAATCTTCCCATCCGGTTGATTTCATAACATTGGTGTAGGTGTCACTGAAAATAGATATTACTCTATTTGCCAAATAAGTCGGGATTGTTGCTGCAGGTATTTCAGCCAAAGTAGTAGCCGTAACTACAATTGGACTATTGGCAGCTACGTTTCCGGTCGCATCTTTTGCCACTACAGAGAAACTATAGTCTGTTGTTCCTGATAAACCGTTTACAGTATATGATTTTTGAACACCAGAAACTCCAGGGACAGTTAAAACAGTTGGTCCCGAACCATATGAAATTGTATAAGTTACTGCACCTGAATCGTCGGTAGCATTCAATAATAATTCAACTGCGTCGGAAGCGACAGTACCTTTAGTAGCTGTAAAAGCAGTTGGTGCCTGGGTATCAACAGTGGCAGATGGATCATAAAAATACATGTTATCTAAATAAACTGTTTTACCTCCCGATCCAACAACTTTAAACTGATAGATATTTGTCAAAAGTAATCCCTGGCTCGTATAATCAGTAAGTGGAATATCATAACTGTTCCATGCATTTAAATTTATAGGAGTTAGGGCTACAAATTTTTCTGACTGTGGTGCATGATTTATAAGGTAGAATTGTAGTGAAGTTTCGTCAGCAGACCATACATCGACATGTAAATAAGTCATTGGCACAACATTAACATCGCTTCCAAAATCAGTTCCCTGATAATTCAGATTCGCATATTTAAGGATATTATTACCAGCTACCTGAATGGTTGACATTTGTGTTGACTGATTCCATCCTGGATTAAAATTGATTGTTCCCGGAATAGGAGTATAGGCATCACTAAATATTGATATTACTTTTGGTGCTGAATAGACAGGAGGTGTTGGTGCTGCAGTTTGCGGTGCCGGCACATCAATTGTTGTTGCAGAGACTAGAATAGGGTTGTTAGCAGCCTGATTATTTGAAGCATCCATGGCAGATACAGAGAATGAATAGGCCGTTAAAGGGGTTAAACCTGTAACGATGTATGATTTCTGAACCCCTGAATTTGAACTGGTGGTAAGGGTAGTTGTTCCGTAAGTAATAGAATACGTTACAGCACCTGAATTGTCAGTTCCGTTTAGCAACAGCTCAACAGTGCTTGAAGTCACTGCACCTTTTGTTGCAGTAAATGCTGCCGGAATTTCTGTATCCGGAGGTCCGACAACACATGAGTTTCCTACTGTATAAGTAAAGGTTTTGGTTACAGCCAATCCACCGGCATATGCAAATTTACAGGCTACACTGAAAGTGGCGCCAAGAGTCTGTCCGGTAAATGTTTTTGAGAATTTTTGTCCTGTTCCCTGAGTCATCATAACTTCTGAGAAACCTGGATTGTACGTCCAGGCATATGCTACTAGTCCAACCTGGGTGTCTAATAATTCAAAAGTAACAGTAACATCTGTCCCGACTGTTGTAAAGGAATAATTATACCCCAATGTAAAAGCACCTTGAGAAGGAGTGGATGGGTCAGTTGAAGTCCCACTGCATTCAGTGTTTTGGGCATTAGCCACATTCCCCAATACCAGTGTCACTGCTAAAAGGAGAAATAATCTGGTAATTTTTTTCATGTTTGTAAATTTTTAAATTAGTATTATTTAGAGAATTAAAATTTAAATAGATCTTAACTTGTTTATAAATCAGAAAAATATAATTCAAATAACTCCATTTTTTGAACAATTACTTTTTAATCTCAGATGTTGAGATCAGCAATTCTTCCCCTGAAACTCCTTTTTGATATAACTTTACGAAATCAACATACATTTTGGCTTCGCCTCCCTTTAATGCCGTGATTTGTTTTCTATCAATGATTCCGGTAAAATTTCCTCCCACAGCCAGGTTAAATACTATAAAATACGGTTTTTGGAAATAATTAGCCACCTCATTGGGCAATTTCTTTCCTTTTATAGGCATTTCAAAATAAGGCAGGTTATCAGGGAATTTATCTAAGTCGAGATACATTTTGATTGCATTTTCGTCCCAAATTAAAGTAAACAAGTGGAAACTATCCTGCAGGCAATATGAACTGGTTGAAGCTTTCGCATAATTTGGATATTTCCCATGATTAAATTTCTCTCCCCAATGACATGCTCCATTAAAATAACGGTCTTGTGAACTTTCTATGATTCCTTTATGATTTCCCATTTCCACGATATCAATTTCTCCGCATTTAGGCCATAAAGCCTTGGGATAATCGCTTCCCAGCAACCAGAAAGCAGGCCATAGTCCATTGGCTGTCGTAGGAAATTTTATCCTTGCTTCTATTTTCCCATATTTGAACGAAAGCTTATTCTTTGTAGTTAGCCTCCCGGATGTAAATTTCTTTGAAGAATAATTTTCTTTCTTTGCAGTTATAATCAGACAATTTTCACCACTTACAGGTTCTTTTCCTATTTCAATATTTTCACGTTTGTAATATTGCATTTCCCGGTTTCCTCCGCCTTTCCCATTAAGTACAATATTCCAGTGATTCGTTTCATCCAGTTTGGGTGCATCAAAATCATCTTCCCAAACCAACTTATATACTTCACCATTTTTCACTTGTGGTTCCTGGTTGTTGATGTTTTGAGCCGTTAATCCTGAAATCAATACCATCAGAATTAAACCTACACTTAAATTTTTCTTTGTCTGTCTCATAAAAAAAATATTGAACTTTGAATCTATAATGCTTTTTGGAATACTGGCGGTAATCAACAATCAGCTTTTTTTAAACAGAATTTATCCTGTGAAAGCAAAATTGTATTTTATAATGATAATTGACAGACAAATTTAATTCAAATTAGCATGAAGCAACCAATATTTTACCTCACAAAAATACGATTTGAAAAGAAATAAAGTACTCAAAGTTTCACCATTTCAAACACTATATTATTAGCATTCTGGACTTTACAAAATAGTGTGTTTTTAAACATATTTCAACTGACATTTCAAGTCAATTATTTGTGTTAACATTGAATTTAATTTAAAAAAAAAGGTTTTATTGAAAAATATCAACTATGAAAAAGATCATTTTACTCTATCTGTTTTTAAATTTAGTAGTCACTGCTTTTTCGAACCAACCGTTAGTACGTAACTTCACAAGATCCGGTTATAATGCCGGAACTCAAAACTGGGCTATAGCGCAGGATCAATCAAACACCATGTATTTTGCCAATAATTTTGGTCTGTTAGTATATGATGGTAAAAAATGGTCGACCTTTCCTATCCGGAATGGCACAAATGTTCGATCCATCCTCCACACAAAAGACGGAAGAATTTATGCTGCCACTTTTAACGAGTTCGGTTACTATCTTGAATCTGAGAACGGGCAACTGGAATACTATTCGTTAATGAATAAACTTAAAAAGAACTCTGTCAATTCAAATGAGCTCTACAATATACTTCAGGGAGATAAAAAGATCTATTTTCAATCTGATAAATCAATTTATCAGTACGACGGAAATTTAATAACAAGCTATCCTTTCACTGCTAAAATTGATGTAGCTGCCTACGTTCATAATGTTTTGTTTGTAGCTAGCTCCCAAAAAGGAGTTTTCATGTTAAACGGGAAATTATTTGTACGCATATCAGGTTCTGAATTACTGATAAATAAAAAAGTCTGCTCGATATTGCCCCTGAAAGATGATAAAATTCTTTTCGTTACCAGTTTTAATGGAACATTTCTTTTTGATGGTGTTTCAATTATCCCTTACAACACAGGGATAGATGATTTCTTAAAAAAAAATCAGGTCTTTTGTGCAACGACCAATGGAAAACAACTTGTATTCGGGACGGTACAAAGTGGAATCGCAGTACAGAACATTGCCGATGAAAACGTAACATATGTCAATACGTATTCCGGTTTACAAAACAATACCATACTGAGTGCAGCCTTCGACAATCAACAAAATCTTTGGCTTGGACTTGATAAAGGAATTGATTATGTCATGTTGAATTGCCCGGTATTGAATATGTTTGGAACAAATAATTTATACGGAGCCGGATATACTTCATTATTGAAAAACAATGTTCTTTACTTTGGAACTAATCAGGGTTTATATTCCTCTTCTTACCCGCTATCCAACAACTCGCTTCCTGTTCAGTTAAAACTGGTAAAAGGCATGGAAGGCCAAGTCTGGTGTCTGAATCAGATTGACAACACCTTATTCTGCGGTGATGACCAGGGTGCATTTATCATTTACCCCGATCATTCTGAAAGAATTGCTAATTTATCAGGTACTTGGTCATTTAAGCACCTAAAAAAACATCCAGACATGATTTTAGGTTGTTCGTATCAGGGTCTTTTCATTCTGAAAAAAGCAGGTGTCAAGTGGAATTTTTCCCATTTCATCAAAGGAAATTTTACAGAAACAAGTCCTATGTTTGAAGAAGATGAGACTGGGAATATCTGGTTTAGCCATTGGCAAAAAGGATTATTCCGTTTACATTTTAATACCATAATGGACAGTATCACCCGTGTTGACTTATTCGACATGAAAAAGGGGTTCCCGAGTAACCGGAATAATACACTATTCAGGATTTCCAATGAACTGATTTTTTCATCAGAACACGGATTTTATTTCTACAATAAAAAAAACGATAGAATGGACCCTTATGACAAATGGAATAAGCTGTTTGCGAATACACCAAGTTATATGAGATTGCATGAAAGTACGAATGGTGATGTATGGTGCGTTTCCGGTAAATTCGTCGGATTGGCTAAAAGAACTACGGGTAAAAATTATCTAATAGATTCATTGACTTACAGAATTCTTCAAACGAAAATTATTACAGGGTTTGAACACTTTAATTTTATAGACAAAGACAATCTTATTCTGGCAACTGAAGATGGTTTTAGTTGGATAAATACGAAACAAAAAATTCAGCTGAATAACACTTTCAAAGTCCATCTTCATAAAGTAATCATTACAAATGATGCTTTTTCAACGGCATCAAAAAACGGCTACATGGAAGAAATAAAATCTTCGTATGCCTACAATCACAACCAAAACTCAATTCGTTTCGAATTTATTGCTCCCGAATACAGGAATGAAGGAATAGTTCAATACAGTTACATGCTCGAAAATTACGATGATTCCTGGTCAAAATTCAGCAATGACAACATGAAGGAATATACTCATTTGCCTAAAGGACATTATATTTTCAGAATCCGGGCCCATGATATATTAGAGTCAAAGGATGCTGTATGTTCTTATTCGTTTACCATTTTACCGGCATGGTACGAATCAAAAATTGCCTTTGTCATTTATTTCATACTATTTCTGATTGGTATATTTATTCTGGTTATGTTCATTAATCGCCGTTCCAGAAAAGGCGCTCTGGATATGGAGAGATTGAAAGAAATAGAGCTGAATGAACAAAAGAAACAACATGAAGCTGAAACATCCGAAAAGAAGAAAGAAATTAAAGAATTAAAGAATCAACAATTGCAGTACGAACTCAGGCATAAATCACAGGAACTGGCGAGTTCAACGATGAATTTAATTCGAAAGAATGAGATATTG
>Ga0302215_10001030_pt1 | contig 20292 bp, 14 predicted proteins | sample II_Fen_N3_1_FD_194580 | JGI IMG/M metagenome (GOLD analysis project Ga0302215, IMG submission 194580) | Peat permafrost microbial communities from Stordalen Mire near Abisko, Sweden - II_Fen_N3_1 | ecosystem: Environmental > Terrestrial > Soil > Wetlands > Permafrost | place: Sweden: Abisko...
AAAAAGAAATGCAACTGAACCAAAAGCAAGGCGATGTTCAACGGAAAATAAATGAAGTTGAAGCCCAAAAAGAACACTTTGAGTTACAACTTGGAACTATAGAAAACAAGAAAAAAGAACTGGAACAACTTCAACATCAGGCACAAACTGAACTTGAAGCCATCTCAGGTTTATCCGCAGATCAGGCCAAAGAACGTTTGATTGAGGCATTGAAAGAAGAAGCTAAAACCGAAGCCATGTCGTATGTAAACGACATCATGGAAGAAGCTAAAATGACAGCCAACAAAGAAGCTAAGAAAATCATTGTTCAAAGTATTCAGCGCGTGGCTACCGAAACGGCTATCGAAAACTCGGTTACCGTATTCCACATTGAATCTGATGAAATAAAAGGACGAATCATCGGTCGTGAAGGACGTAACATCCGCGCTCTGGAAGCTGCCACAGGTGTTGAAATCATTGTCGATGACACCCCTGAAGCTATTGTACTTTCTGCATTTGACCCTGTTCGTCGAGAAATTGCGCGATTATCACTTCACCAGTTAGTAACTGATGGACGTATTCACCCTGCTCGTATTGAAGAAGTAGTAAACAAAGTGCGTAAGCAGGTGGAAGAAGAAATAGTGGAGATAGGAAAACGTACCACCATCGATCTTGGAATACACGGGTTGCACCCTGAACTGATTCGTATGGTTGGTAAAATGAAATACCGCTCATCGTACGGACAGAATTTATTGCAACATGCTCGTGAAACAGCCAATCTTTGTGCCACTATGGCTTCCGAACTTGGCTTAAATCCTAAAAAGGCTAAAAGAGCAGGACTTTTACATGATATTGGTAAAGTGCCGGATGATGAACCGGAATTGCCACACGCAATACTTGGTATGCGCTTGTGCGAAAAATACAAAGAAAAACCGGACATTTGTAATGCTGTAGGTGCGCACCACGACGAAGTGGAAATGGAAACACTGATTGCACCGATAGTTCAGGTATGTGATGCTATCTCGGGAGCGCGTCCAGGAGCACGTCGCGAAATAGTGGAAGCATATATCAAACGATTGAATGATTTGGAAAATCTGGCATTGTCTTATCCCGGCGTACTAAAAACTTATGCCATTCAGGCAGGTCGCGAATTGCGCGTAATTGTGGGTGCTGACAAAATTGACGATAAAGAAACTGAATTATTGTCGTTCGATATTGCCAAGAAAATACAAGACGAAATGACTTATCCGGGTCAGGTAAAAATCACGGTTATCCGTGAAACCCGTGCTGTAAGCTACGCGAAATAGTTTCAAGTCTGTAGTAATTGATTTAGAATCCGTAAAACAGTAAACAATCTGTTTTGCGGATTTTTGTTTAAACAGACATTTATCAATATCATTCAAACAAGATGCAAAACACCATACTAAAACTATCCGACGAATTACCACTTACCTGTTCACGTGCAGGGAATTGCTGCCACGGCAATAAGGTATTGCTCAATCCGTGGGAGCTGGCTTGTCTGGCCGGCGAAAAGAAAATCAGTGCCCGTGAATTCCGAAGCTCATATACTGAATGGCATGGCTTACGATTATTGTTTAATGGTACGGTTGGGTATAATGGGAAACAGGCTTGTGGTCTGTATGCAGACGGAACAGGCTGCAGCGTTCATATTGCCCGTCCTCTTGCATGCCGTCTTTTCCCGTTGGGACAGCAAATCCAAAACGGTGAAACATCTTATATGCATCAGGGTGAAACGTTCCCTTGCATGGAAGGATGTAGCGAAGTGTTGAATTTACCCTATTGCAGCGTAACTGAATATCTGGTTGGACAACAAACAGAAAGATGGGAACTGGCTCAGAATACGTACCTGGAGCTGGTACAACAATTAGCCGATATTGCTTTTGAGTTGCTGTTGGATAGTGGTTTGGCCGAATCGGGCGACAAGGGGACTTTGCAACAATGGCGGCTTATGGCAAATGAAACGCCAAACCGATTAGCCGAAAGAGTTGACCAACAGTGGCTCGACGTTTTAACGGCTCCCGATTTAAACCCTGACATTCTACAGCCACAAATCTTTTGCGAGCAACATGTCATACTGCTTCAGGAACAGTTGCAAATTTCATTCGGGAATGCTCAAACCATGGAAGAACTTCAGGGAGCTGCGGTATTGGTTATGGCACTCGCTTTACTACTGTCTGTTGCCGTTGGTGCTGAACAGCGTTCGCTGATAAGCCATTGGATAGATATAGCAAAAAGCAATGGAGCACAGGAATAAATAGCCATAAAAAAAGCTAATAAACCTTCATAGGCTTAGTAACAGCCTGACCTTTACTTTAATTTAAATACGGCTTTACCCGAAATGAACAACTTCTTTTATTACTATTTATTAATGCACTACGGGTTAAACTATATTTTTTCTAATCATAACTTTCCAAAAAACACCTTCCTGAATTACTGAAACTACTTCATGTCCTTCGTTTCGAACCGATCCAGGCACATTTTGTATCGGTTGCCCATCGTCAAGCCATATTTCTAACAGTTCACCCGATTTAAGTGTAGCAAGTTCAATCTTTGTTTTTACAAAGTTCATCGGACAAGCCACTCCACGAAAGTCCTTTACGCGAATATCAACGCCTGTTGTTTTTATTTCTTGAACAGGATTTTCTTGTTTAGTTTCAATTTGTATTGTGGAAGAAACTTTAAATTGCAATGAATCGTCCATGCCTTCGTACAATTTTATTACCACATCAGCCAATGCAGCTATCTCTTCTTTTCTTGTTGAAAAATCAGAATCCGGATTGGATTGAGCACTTTTTACCAAGTCTTTAAACGATTCGTCCACCAAGCCTTCGTTTATAAATTTATCAATAAAAAGTTCAAATGCCTCGGCAGTTGTTTTAGGCTCTGCTCCTTTGGTAACCAACAACATGCGCGATGAAGAGAAGACGATATCAAACAGAATTTGATTAATCTTACGTGACTTAGTTTCGCTTTTCAATAAGTCAAAACCTTGTTTGATAAAGTTCAAATCTACATCTATCATATCAAACAATCCCGCAGAACACTCGGCCGGTCCTTTGTTTGCCACCGAGAAGAGTTCCTCACTTCCCCAATCGTAATAATAGTTTTTATCCTCATCGAAATCAGGAATATCCTTGTATTTTTCGACCAATGATTTTATGGTGTCTTTGCCACCGGCATCCAAATAGTTTATGAATGAAGAGTCCGCAGTTTTTACACTGATGTAATCCGCCAAAATATCTTCGGTAAACTGGGGCAGATCTCTGGCACTTACGGTACCTACTATTTCGCCCAATCGCGGATTGTCACCCTTGGTTGCACCTACATACACATTGTAGGCAGCATACATTCGTTCGTTGCGTCCCACTCTACCCGAAAAGCCTATATCGGACCACACCTGCTGAGCACAGGAATTAGGGCAACCGGAAATATTGATTTGCAACTCGCCAACTTCTTCCAAATTAAGTTTTGTTTTACTTAGTTTCTTGCGCAATGCCAGCGAAGCACCTTTTGAGTAGCAAATGCCTAACCTGCAGGTATCAGCTCCAGTACAGGAGACGATATTGTTTATAACAACCGGAAGTTCTGTCGGGATATTCAACTCTTTAAGCAAGAGATAAACATTACCCAGGTATTTTTCGGGGATATTCCTGAATTGAAGCTGTTGGCGAGCAGTGAAACGCAACACATCATTTCCGAACTCAGATGCAAATCTGGCAATTTTCAGCAGTGTTTCGCTATCGGTATTTCCATTTACAAATGAAACGATAGTGGAAAAAAGCCCGCTTTGTCTCTGAGCAGATACATGCTGTTTTTTCCACCATTCAAATTCGTCCGAATTTACTTCTACCGCTGCAAACGAAGGTGTTTTATATTTAAAAGCCAGACTTCCGGGAGTGTAAACCACATTCTCATTAGCTTTAATCTCATTGTAATAGGTAAAAAATAATTCCTTGGTTTTCTCTTCTCCTTCTTTGTAGAATATGTATCGGATGCGCGCTTTATGCTTGTTTTTACGATTGCCGTGATTATTGAAAAACCGTTTGGCAGCAATAGCAATATTGATTAATTCTTCCTCTGGTGCAAAATCGAACAATTCCCATCCAAGTGTTGGATTTGATGCCACCGAACCTCCCAGATAGACTTTAAAACCTCGTTTCCCATCTTTGATCGTGGCAATGAATCCTAAATCATTGATAACAGCAAAATCCGCCGTTGATTCACTTGTTGAGAATGCAATCTTCAGTTTGCGAGGTAAACTGAATGAGTCAGATTCAGCAATTAATCTGGTAGTCAAATCAACAGCATAAGGCAACACATCAAACACTTCGGTGTGGCTGATACCGCTGTTTACATCTACCAAAAAATTACGTACCGTATTACCTCCGCCACCTTTCGATGATAATTCAACCTGTTGCAGTTCCGGTAAAATCGTTTTCACCTGATCGATGCTAATGTGATGAATTTGAATTTCCTGCCGGGTGGTGATATGCAATAGTGTAGAATTATGGCTTTGAGCTGTCAGAGCCACTTGTTTTAGTTGCTCCGGGCTGATATATCCGCCAGTACATCGCACACGAACCATGTATGTACCATCTTTACGTTGCTCGTAAATACCCATTGGCACTCGCGTTCCTTTAAACTTGACAGGTTCAATTTTCCCCTGATGAAAATCATCAATAAGTGTTCCGAAGTAAGCAATATCTTCTGTGAGAGTAGTTGGTAATTTGTACATTTTAAATTGAAAGAAACCCCAAAGTCCCGTCTATGAAGGACTTTGGGATAACTATATTATGATGAGTATTATAATTTGAGATGATTCAAACTTCTTTTAAGTCCACCTTGGATATTTAGGGAACTTTTATTTCAGTTTAGCAATTCCTTTATTCAATTTGTCTTTTGGCAGACTGATATAACCGTTAGGCACATTGTATTTTTGACCCTCGGTAAGGATAAATTTCAAAAATGCAACTACTGCCGGATTTGTCGGTTTTCCATTTGCCACCAGGTACAAATCGCGGGCAGGAGGTGAAGGATATTTATCCTGTGCAATAGCTGAAATCAATTGAGTAGATGTAGCATAGAAATTTTCAGCAGCATCAATCTTTCCATTATTATTTACATCGATAGGCAATACCAAAATACCGGGATTTGGTTTCTTTGTCTTCAAATCGTAAGCGTAAGCAATGTTGTTATAACCCAAGCCAAGCGGATCTTTCTGAACAGCCGATGCCACTCCGGGATCACCAAAAACGGCAGTTCCTTTCAAATCTTCCTGTTTTTTGTTTCCAAGGTATTTAGCCCATGTTTCGCCAGCACCACATGCATCGGAACGTACATAAAGATGAAGTGGGATATTACTTTGCACACCTAAAACCTCTCCCCAAGTTTTATATTCTTGTGTAATAAAGATCTTTTCGGCTACGGCCTGTGTCAGTCCTCTAGCCAATAATTCCTTGATTTTAGGATTCTTTGCATTGATAGTTGGCACAACGGCATCTTTGGCCACGGCTACAAACCAAGCACCTTTAGCAACTTCTTCGGGTTTCACTTCCCTTGAAACCATTCCCAAGTCCACAACCTTAGCCAATGCATCAGTAATTCCCTTACCTGCTCCACCACCCGAAACATCAATTTTTACTTCGGGGTGAAGTTTTTTAAACTCCTCAGCCCATTTTACGGCCAACGGATAGAGAGCAAAAGCTCCTGACAACGAAATTTGACCTTTGAGTTCTTTTTTCTGAGCCTGAGATTTATTGGTAAAACCAATAAGAACGGCGAATATGAGTGTTAATGTTATTATCTTTTTCATATCTGTGTATTTTATTTATTTGTAATTAGAAGCTAAGAAACAACTGGGCAACAAAATAATTTGTATCTGTCTTTGTGCTATCTTTGAAATCACTACGAGTATAATTAGCCTGTAATCTTGTTTTTGGAGTTATCCAATAGTTTAATCCGACTACATAATTTGTAATCTGTGAGCTACTTGTCGTTTTATCGTTTTGGTAGAAATCATATTTCAATACGGGCTGCAGTTTATCGGTTATATAATAGGCTGTTGAAATATAATATCCTTTAGCATCTTTCAGGTTTGCTTGAGTTGTACCTATTTCTCCTGCAATATATTCTGCCCGAACCAACAATTTGCCATCATCATAACGTGCACCAAAACTCGTTCGGTTTCTATCGTATTTAGCAGTTTCCACACCATATTTTCCGGTGTAAGAGGATGCATCAAAGGTCAATGATTTCAACGGATGGATCAATAAAATTCCAAATACATCCTTCGTTTTGTTGTTATCGGTCGAGTTAATATTATTTCCATTCAATAGCCCTATTTTATATTCAATCAGGTTATAGTCTTTCCTTTGGAAAAGACTACCGTTTAAAGCTATTCCAATATCCCGTCCATTGTTGCTATAATCTGTTATCAATTTACTGATAACTTGTGAATTATCAGCCGTTTCCAAGCTGGCAGGTGAATAAGGATTTTCCAACGTGTAAGCTGTTTTAAATTGGCCGGCTTGCAAACCTATATATTTGCTTGGTTTCCATTCCACATAAGCATCCAGTATTTTGGGACTCGTTGCAAAATCTACTTGGACAAGATAGCTCAATTCCTTGGTGGCATTACCTCTAAAATTCAAATAGATACGACGGACATCAAAACCATTCCTTCCTGTGCTATAATTGGCAGCTTCTGTAGAGTATTGGTATCGTAAATCGACCATTCCACCAATAGTTGGTAAAATGCTTATTGCTTTCTCTACTAGTTGTATTCGATCATCAACCGATGGCTTCTTTGACGGAATGCTATCTTGAGCTGAAATAATTTGAGAAAGACCAAGAAAAAGTATGAATATTCCTAATTTATTATTTAAAGTCATAGTAATATATATTTGAATGTTGAATGATTAATTGTTGATTTATTCTTCTGATTTTATTATTCCCAACAACATCGACACATTCGATTAGTCTGATTTAGGTATTTCAAAACTATTTCTTTCAACTTCATTAGAAAGAAACTTTCCTGTAAAACTTTTTGATACTCATCTTCTTGTTTCATACTTAGTTTCCATTTAAATTTGATTAAGAACATCTGGCTCATCATGAATCTATCATCTGTGAATATGTGAGCTAGAATTTTATATTGCAAAGTTCCACTTATTCAACAGTTGTTACAATCCCATTCAGAGGGTATTTATCTACCTTGTTTATGGTATTTACCTTTGTATAAAAATCCAATAATAAAGCACTTTATAAGCCTATTGTCCAATTTGTGGATACAAGATTACTCCGGGTAGTTTTATAAAAAACAAACAATTCTATAATCAACTTATATATAATACTCGGTCAGATCCACTAAGCCGTTTTTCAAAGCAAATTTGATCAGCTCCTGCACGTTATTGATTTCCAGTTTGCGAAATATATTCTTGCGATGTGTATTAATGGTGTGGTGACTCAGACAACGCGACTCGGCAATTTCTTTTGCAGTTTTCCCTTGCGTGAATAACTGAATAAGTTCCAATTCGGTGTGAGTAAGTAAATCTCGTTTGCCGGCAGACTCCTTTTTCCGATTATGCCCGTCCATGATAATCTGAAGAGCTTCGCTACAAAAATACTTTTTGCAGGAAAGTGTATCCAGAATAGCCATGGTAATCACATCATAATCGTTTGATTTGAGAATAAAGTTAGCCCGCTCAAAGGATGCGGTTAATGGCATCAGGAAAGCTTCATCGGCAATATCACCCATAAACAACCAATTAGATCGTGGAAAACAGTTGGATAGTACGGTTACTTCTTCTATATTATCTATGGCTAAACTTTCAAAATCAATAATGACAGTAGCATCCTCGTTATACAGCAACGCCTTGTGCAATTCCAACTTACTTGAAACTGTCACAATAGTAGGCGACTGAACCTGATCTTGAATGATATAAGTAAGTCCCAGCCTACACAAGTCGAAATTTTCAGCAATTATAAAGATAGCCTCATCCATTAATTTCTACGATATTATAATAAATTTGTTTGTATAAGTATGCGCTGTACAACAAAAAAATGTTTATCTTTCTATTTTATTGTTGCTGAAACAGATTCTACATTTACTTCAGTTTTCAGTCGGGTAGTGCCGCAAATATGAAGTAGATATGGAATTATTGATTTTTAGACAGGGTAAATAATTCTATTCAAATTGAGAATTGAGGTATTAAGCACAGAGCATCAACAGTCTCTTCAACACTAACCAATATTTCCAACAATGCCATTAAAGACCATTAATTAATATGCAAAGTTCATACTATTTTTAGGTATACAAAATACCCCGTTTATAGTATTTACATACCATAATTGGGGTATAATAAGTTATATTTTATTTGAGTTTATCTATATCTGATAATCTTGAATTTCAGTATTGTTTTGTTGATTAAGGCTCAGAACCTTAAGCAATGAATATAATGTATTTGAAACCTGAGTTAATACTCTAACTTTAGTTCTATAAAAATCAATCAGCCCCAACAACAACCAAGGATGAGTCAGGAGTCTGTGTTTAGCCTGGCTTTTATTATAATGCCATGTATAATCAAATACGGTATGCAGGTTAGTGTTAGCCTGAACAGCCAGATTATGAGTAATGCCACGTAGTGAAAGTACGGGAATTTTTCGTTGGGAAGCAGCTTGGGCCACACCAAGAGTTTCCATATCCAATACCGGATGATTGAACTTTATTTTGCGGTGATCCAGTATAGCTTGCTCTCCGTTAACGGTAATTATAGTACCCATAAATATCCTTCTTTTCTCTTCCGCTAGTAAATTAAACAAGAACTTTCGAATATTGAGAGGAATTGTTGATAAAGCAATATATTGCTCGAATACTCCATTTTCAATCATAGTAGCTGAATTGCCGCATATTATATCGCCAATACGAACATCTTCTTCAATGCCTCCAGCAATGCCAAATGAAATGATACATAAGGGTGATATTTTCTCAATAAGTAAAGATGTGGCAAGCCTTGCGCTCGTCATTGTTTTATTGCATATTACCAGAAACAATTCATAACCATTTAATTTGAAGTAATAAACATTAAACTGACCTAGTTTTAGTTTTTTCTTAACTGAGATATTTTTTAAAAATGCATTTGCTTCTATTTTTCCCGAAGCGATTAATCCTATTGTTTTCATTATATGCTATTTGGCAACTATCATTTAAACACCCCAATCTTTGGACACTAACCAAGATTGGGGTGTTACTAATTTTTACGTGAAAATAAACGTTTTTTGGAGGTTAGTTGAAACTTGCATTTCAGCTTTCTACTAGTTAATGTTTGTCTCAGACATAACCATTTGGCTTATTACAAGGTTTTTTCCTGAACAGTGGTATTGTGAGGTGTATCAGAAACTTTGACCGTTATTCTATCACCATCGAGCGATTCGTTTGTTTGTGTGGCCGTGTACACCCAGTCTACTCCATTGGCTTGTAAAACTGCGTCACCTTCTTCAACCAAACTACCATCGGCGTTGGCTATGTGAATAAATACGACTTTGACGGCAAAATCGTCGGTAGCACGAACCCGAATAGTACTGGTAACTTGTCCGGTATAGGCACTTACATCAATTTCCTGAATGTCCGGTGCATTGAAATAATCGGCTACAGCTACATTAAAAGCAGATTGACCTGCTGACTTTTTTTGTTCATACTGGGCTTTTGTGTCAGGATCTGCTACAGCTGTTTTACCATAAATAATTGCCTGCTGAAACCTGGATTGAACAGTCTTTTGGGCTTCGGTAGGTTCGCCTTCCGAGGCGGAGCGTTGATGCGAAACAAACACTTTACCATCGGACTTCCGACGGCGAAAAACTAAATTACCGACCTGACCACTTAGTCCTTCGGTTGCCAAATTGTTTTTTGATTCTCCCATTTTGGTTCATTTTAAAAATGTTTATAATATGTATTTACAAACACCTTAATGGTGTTCTTTTTTTCTAAAAAATAGCTTATCTGACTATAGCGATATAATACTGATAGTATACTCATCATTCATCTAGACTTTATCAAAATATAAATTAAGCTTCAATCGGACTTTCGGATAGTTTGAAGCCTTTTATCAATGCGTTGACAATCTGTAATTGTTCCTACTCGTATGCCTTTTCGGATTCCACCTATAAATACATTTTGATTTGAATTGTCCTAAAATAAAACAACCGGTACAGGAGTGTATCCCTGACCGGTTGTTCTTGAAATTTATGCGTGATCTTTATTTATTCATATACATACGCAAGCATCTCCACCGATCAGTTAAATGACAGTAACACATATACATATGCATAATTATTGAATTCATAAAGTAGATATTATAAGTTTTTTAAATGAGATTGATTTTTTTATCTCTTTGATATTGCAAATATAGAAGATTCAATTTTAATTTAAAATACCTCTGATAAGGTATTTTAAATACTTAATATTGGGTATCTTATTAAACAAACTTGTACTTCCACAATACAAAATAATTTTTGATAAACAACTGATTTTCTGAGTCCAATCCAAATAAATAGGCCTTGTCCAATAGCAACAATCAAAGTGATAATTATCAGAATTTCATCCTGTGACCAGCCAATAGTTTGTTGAGCCCATAGTGCTACAACAATTAGCAAAAAAGTAAGCACTAAACCAACGATTCTAAAAATTCTAAAATCAGATTGTGACAAAAATTGTGTTTGCAACCTACTGTTTTTAAACCCATAAATAATATACACATCCAGTCCTATTGTCATCCAAATCAGCAGACGAATCCAAGTATCGGCAGGTAAAAACACCATCATAAATAAACAAGTAATGATACCCAGAACCGGAACAAGTGGCACAAAAGGAGTTTTAAAAGCTCTGGGTACATTTGGCATAGTTTTCCTCATAACGAGAATTCCCACACATACCAAAATAAAAGCCAAAAGTGTCCCTATACTGGTCATTTCGCCGGCAACTCGCGCAGGTACCAATGCAGAAAAGGTGCCCATTACTATTAGCAGCAAAATATTGCTTTTAGCTGGCGTACGATAAGCTACTAATTTTGTCGCTCCAAGTGTTTTTTTTAAAGAATGCTTATCTGTTGAATTGGATTCAGCTAATAAGCTTTCAATACTTTTACGAATAAATAGACTCATATTTTTGTTGATTTATTACCGAAAAAATATCCTCAACAACCACCTTTATAAAGTGGCGTTGAGGATATTCGTATCTAAATAAATTAATTAATAGCCAGGATTTTGAGCGATTCCAAGATCATTACCCGACAACCCTTTTGGAATAGGGAAACGATAGAATTTTCCACTTACATTATCCACTTTTGAGTGAAGATGTTTATATATTTTAGCAAAAAATGGATAATTAGTAGTACTGGTAGCAGCACCAAAGTTTGCGGCGATAGTATTAGCATCAGCGTACTTAGCTTTGTAGTATTCATAAGTAGGCACATTAGTTGTAACAGTACTTACTAATTTGTGCCAACGAGTCAAGTTAATCCAGCGATGTTGTTCGAAAAATAATTCCAGATTCCATTCGTTTTCCAATTGATCCTGAGTTAATGTAGTATAAGTTGGTACACCAGCTCTTGTACGCAACTGATTGATAACTGTGGCTGCATCAGTTGCTTTATTTTGATAGAACAATGCTTCTGCTTTTATAAGCAGCACTTCTGCATAACGAATTTCGATACGGTTAATATCATTAAGTTGCCCTGCTTCTGAACCCGGAGCTACTTCAGGGTAAGTTGAATTTCGATGAATCCATTTACCAATACGTGGTGAAGTCACAGGGAAAGTATAACTATAACTTTTGTAATCACTTGCCTTTTTAGGTGATGCAATTAAAGGTTCATCCTGATTATACAAGGTATTCAAAATCGAAAAACGTTTGCGTTTATCCGTATCTGAGAAAACATTTAGCAAGTTTACGTCAGCAGGTCCGATATGATTATCCTGATATAAATCGAAGCGGAAGGTAAACGGACAGTGAGTTTGGTGATTCCCTTGTGCATCAATACCATCACCATCGTGATGGATAGTAAAGATATGTTCAACTGAACGATCTTCTGCAGGTACTCCAAAGTTATTTTCAAAATTAGCTTCTAATGCATAATTAGCACTATTAATAACCTTGTTGGCATAATCAATCGCTTTTTGTAATCTTGTTTGATTCCATGTAGTAGCAGCCGGATCTGTTTTACTTGTAGCAATTGCAGCTACCTGTGCCTGAGTCAGTGGGTTACTTGCCCAGCTTAAATAAGCACGAGCCAGAATAGCGTTCGCGGCGCCCTTGCTTGGATTTGAACGAATTTGGTCATAAGCAGGTAAAACAGCTTCAGCGTCAGTTAAGTCTTTTACTATTTGAGTGTACACATCATCAATGGATCTACGAGTTGTATTTTCTGCAGTTGTAGGTTTGGTACTTAAAATAAGTGGCACTTCTCCCCAAAGTTGAGTCAGATACAAATAATCCAACCCACGAATAAATTTTGCACGTGCTTTAGCTAAATCAATTGTTGCCTGAGACAGATTATCAGCCACATGGCTTGAATCTGCTTTTTCAATGGTACGATTAGCTTCACCGATGCTCACATACTCATAATTAAAAATTTTTGTAGGATACCAATTATTTACGTCTGTCTTAAAAAGACTTACTAATGGACCATTTTGGTCATCGGCACCTTCAAAACTAATAGTCGCATCTGTTTGCGATTCGAGCAAAAACGAATAAGATGAACTTAATCGTTGCAATGGAGAATAAGCAGCATTCACTGTTGCCAATGCCTGCTGATCAGTTTGCCAGACTGATGCACCTGTTATCACCTGTGGATCATCCGACTTGGCACAAGAAGACAGAAGTGCAGAACCTGTTGTTATAGCTATAAAAGCTATCAATTTACAAAATTGCTTCATTCTTTTTTAAATTAAATTGTTGATTAAAATTGTTGAATAAATTGAAAATATAGAATTTTGATTACTTTTATTTATAAAGAGATATTGACTCCAACCAAGATTGTGCGAGCCATTGGATAGGATCCCAAATCTACTCCTTTTGCCACCTCTGGATCATAGCCTTTGTATCCTGTTATTGTGAATAAATTTTGAATAGTAGCATAAACCCTCAGATTAAGTGGAATTTTAGAAGCCACAAATGCAATTTTATTCAATGTATAGCCCAATGTCACTGTTTTAAGTCTCAAATAGGAAGCATCTTCCACATATCGACTATCTAATTCGGATGAAAGTGGAACATTAGTAATTCGTGGGACTGTATTGGATGGATTTGTTTCCGTCCACGCATTTAACAATACAGATGATACATTATAAGCGTCAGTTGGACTTTCAAGAAACCTTCGTAACTGATTATACACTTTATTTCCATGTGTACCTTGTAGCAGAACAAACAAATCGAAACCATGATATTTTAATGTTGAAGAGAAACCGTAGGTGAAATCCGGCTGTATACTTCCTAACACTACCCTATCATCTGAGCCAATATGACCATCTTTGCTTGCATCTATAAATTTTGGATCTCCCGGTTTTGGTGTTGTATATGCCGGAGTAGTTGGTAGTTTGGTTACATCTTCATTCTTTTGAGTTACACCATCAAATTTTAATCCGTAAAATGAACCCAAAGACTCTCCTACACGCAATATATTTACTCCATCGATAATATCACCATTGTCCGCCAATTTTGTAATTTCATTGCGATTTTTAGCTATATTAGCTGTAACTGACCAATTAAATTTCTTTTTGTCAATAATTTGGACATTGACAGAGAATTCTATACCCTTATTCACTACATTTCCTACATTTACCAATTGTTTATTCTCATTTCCCAATGTTGGTGGAATAAGTAATAATAAATCGGTTGTTTTCTTATAATAAGCATCAAGGGTGGCACTTATACGATTATTTAAAATCCCGGCATCTACCCCAATATTATATTGCGTGGTAGTTTCCCATTTCAGATTCGGATTGCCACTATTGACAATTTTGTAAGCTGTTTGTCCGTTATATTTGGCTACCCCTACAATCTGATCAAATACATTGTCTGGAATTTCCTGATTACCTACTTTTCCTATACTGGCACGCAACTTTAAACTATTAATCTCCGAAATACTCTTAAGAAATCCTTCTTCGTTTGCATTCCACGATAATCCGATAGAAGGATAAAAATTTCCGCGATGAGAAACAGCTAATCGAGAGGAATAATCATAGCGAAAGCTCGTAGTTAAATTATAACGCTTCAATAAATTATAATTAATTCTCCCAAGTACTGAATAAAGTTCGCTAGAGCTTATACCACTGCTAATTGGAGTATTGCCATACGGACTACCATCTTGCAAATTATTAACACCCAAAGTGGCATCGGTAAAACCAGAGGTTGTGCCGGACATATAATTTGATTTAGAATCTTCGTAAGTAACACCAGTTAAAATGTCAAGCGAATGAATACCTATTTGCTTTGTATAAGCCAATGTAAACTCTGTTAAGGAGATTTGTACTTTTTTATTTCCTATTCCACCAACACCATTAGGTTCCAATCCTAAGGCTGTGTATTCGGGTGCAAAATAGTTTTGTGTAGTATAGTTCAAATTAGTTCCCAGGTTAAGTTTCGCAGTCAATCCCTTGAGTATTTCTAATTGAGCATAAAAATTACCAAGAAAAGTAGTATTTACTGTTTGTGACACACTATTATTCAAATCCGATACAGGGTTTGCTGTTTTGCTTCCCTCGCGCAAATAGGCATATTCATAAGGATTACTGTAATTATAGCTGCCATTACTGTTGTAAATAGAAACAACGGGAGGAATGTATAAAGCATAGGTTAGAGAATTAGCAATTCCTTTTGAAAAAGGAGAACTATTGTAATTCACCCCCTCGAAAGTAGTAAGACCATCCTGAGTACTTTTATTTCCGGTAAGATTGATTCCGATTTTAAATCCAGAAAATATTTCTTTGTCATAGTTAAACTTGCCTGTAAACCGTTCGAAACCGGAGTTAATAATAATTCCTTGCTGATTGAGGTAATTTCCTGAAATAAAGTATTGTGATTTATCATCTCCACCACTGATTGAAATAGAATGGGTTTGAGTTATCCCGCTTTGTAGAACAGCACCTTGCCAGTCGTAGCCCGTACCTAACTTGTCAATTTCAGCATCGGTGTATCCGGGTTTATTCAAAAAATAATCTTTTTGCAAGCGAGCCCATTGAGAAGCATTCAATAAGTCCAGCTTTTTTGCAGACTGACTCAAACCCGTTGAAAATTGATAGTTGACGGAGTTTTTCCCTTTTTTCCCTTTTTTTGTGGTAATCTGAATTACACCATTGGATCCACGAGATCCATAAATAGCTGTTGCTGATACATCTTTCAACACCTCGATGGATTCTATATCTGATGCATTGAGAAGATTCAAAGGATTTGACTCCCCTTCAATACCTTTTATTCCCAATTTTGTTGATGAATTATCACTGAAATACAGGAAACCATCAATAACATAAAGTGGGTCGTTACTTGCGTTAATTGAATTTCCACCTCGGATACGAATACTGGCTGGCGAACCTGGCTGCCCTGAACCCTGAGTTACATTAACTCCGGCTACTGCCCCACTCAATAAAGCATCTACCGATGGAGCAATGTTATATTCTAATTGTGATTTTGAAACGGTAGCAATAGCTCCTGTAAGTTCTTTTCTCTTTTGTGTGCCATATCCGACAACGACAACCTCACTCAGATTATTGGAATTTTCTGTAAGATAAATAGTTACAGGTTCATTATCATAAACATCTATTTCTTGATTTTTATAACCAATGCTGGTTATCCCCAAAGTAACTGGAAAGCTTTTTACTTTTAAACTAAAATTCCCATTAACATCTGTAACCGTACCTCCCTGTTGATTCTTCACTTTAATGGAAGCACCGATAACGGTAATTTTAGAATTTTCTTCTAAAATTTTACCTTTTAGTTCAAGTTGTTGGCTGAATAGTTGAAATACAGGAAGAATTACAAGTGCGAAACTTGTCAAAAATCTTTGCGAGTAGAGTGTTGGGAACGTTTTGTAGTTTCCCAAAAAAAATAGTAGTTTTGTCATACAATTTTTAGAATTGTAGCGGGCGTATCCTCAACTAGTTTGCAGACAGGGTTAGAGGGTCGCTCGCTTCTTGTTTGTTTTTATTGTTGTTTAGTAGTTTGTTTTCGTCATATTATGTAAGAAAATTTATATTTAAATCTAGGAATCCGATTCGTATTTTTTATCAAAATATGATACTTTTTTATTCCTTCGTTGAGAGTTACTCACCAATGGAATTAAATTGAATATTAAACCTGTGGGTTTTATAGAATCTTTTTGTTTAGTATATCAAAAACTAAACTTGGAAATTAGATATGTGAAGTCAGTATAGCATGCAGCAACGCATTCGCATTGAGTTCGGAATAGTAGTGGAAAATGACATGGAAAAAGAAGCTGTTTTATATGAATAAGCTGTCTGACTATTTATAAATATCAAATTGCCTGGTTGTGCAAAAAAATCTGAAAAAATATTTTGCATAATACAATAAATACTTCTTTTCATACTTTCCTTAATCTTATAGTCGTTTATATCACCTGACATAAATTAATTTCTTATAAAGTTGTTTCATTTTCTTTGCAAAAGTAATTAAACCTGATAATAGCTAAAATACCTTCCAAGAGGTATCTTAATACCTCTTGGAAGGTATTTTATGTTATTTTTTCAATAGACTTACCATTATTATTTAGATTTCAGGATAGCTAACATTGCAATTAGATAGGTAAAAGTGATATTGGTTGTATTATATCCGCAGAAACAATTTCATATAGCATCAACCTTATTGTCTGCTATATTTTCAAAAGACAAGATTATAAATCAATTTTTATCTTTGATTTTTTCACAGATATAATCCAGATTTTCAAACGATTTCTTCAGTTTTTCTTCATTTGTTTTACGTGGATCATAAATTACTTTTACAGTTTTATGCTCCAAATCAACCGTAAGATCTTTCACGCCTTTTTCAAAAGGAATAATGCGTTCAATTTTTTCCTGACAACTTTTACAATGCATGCTTACATTAAAGGTTACATCAGCTATTTTCTTCTCGGTTGATTGCTTTTGCGCATCCAATATAGATACGCTCGTTATCAGAAATAAAACTGATAAAAATAGGGCTTTTGTTGTTTTCATTTTATAGTAATTTTATTAGTGAACATCATGTATAACTCTCAATGTTTTTGATACAGTTGGAGCAGCATTGTATAAATAGTTACCAGCTTGACTGGCTGTAATTACAACCAAAACGCCATCATTATTACCTACTATTGCTCCAGAACTAACCTCCAATAAGTTCCCGGTAATAGCTGCATAAGCAATATTGCTTGACGTAAAAGTGACCGGCAAACCCGAAGAAGCTGTAGCTTTCAGGGTCAGGTAACCCTTACTAACCTTCCATACTGTATCATTGAGAGCAAAGGTTATAGTTTGGTCTTTTTTTGCAACATTATTATCTTCATTCACGGTTAAGGATCTGGTAACTATACCCGCTGAATAATATTTTGCATCTCCCGATTGTGTGGCTGTAATATCAACTGTTCCTGGCTTAATAAGCGTTACAATACTGTCCTTTATAGTTGCGATAGTGGGGTCGCTACTCAAAAAAGTGACTGATAATCCTGATGTTGCTGTTGCCTTTAGAACAAAAGAACCTTCGCTCAGATTATGAGGAGCTAAATAGTCAAAGCTTATGGTTTGATTAAGTTTAACGTCACCACTTCCACAAGAAAGTAATAGAACCATGAAACCACACAATGTAAAACCGACATTAATCTTTTTCATTTCCAAATTATTTATTTTGCTAAAGTTTGATCTCTATTTTAATTTCCCAATTCTGATTCGGGCACCAACATATACCTTACGCCCCAAAATAGGTCCCCAAATAAAAGATGACTCGAATCCCTGATCAAAAGGATTCGTTGCATTAATTATCGGGTTCTTCTGAGTGTATCCCAATATGTTTTCAGCACCCATATATATCAATGCGCTTTGTGTTCCTGGTTACCTGAGCAAAGAATATCGGGAAAACAGGAGATTCTTTTATTTCTGAATTGTATCCATTTAAACACGGTATTCGGGAAGGTCCATTGAGTTGAGTGGTAAAATCAAAGACCCATTTTTTAAACTTAGTAGCGTATGACAGATTCAATAAACCCCGATAGCGGGAAGTGAGTGGTTTCTCAACCAAATACTGTTTCGTACCATCCGAATAAGTAATTTGCGTTTTGTTGTAACGAAAAGCAGCAAAGATATCAAAGCCAGTGAAAGGCGTAACTGACAAATCGGCTTGCAAAACGTCTGCAAACGAGCGTCCTTTTAAATTGTAGAAATAAACACTGTTACTATTTCGCTCAATATCTACAATTGCCTGATTTTGAAATTCAGTATGAAAATAATCCAGACTTAAGGTCACTTTTCGTTTATCCCAGATTGGGATATAGAAAGTCAGATTACCACTAGAGTTCCAGGCACTTTCTATGTTCAGACCTGCAATGCCATCTAAATACAATTTTCGGGAAGATGCCAGAATACCTATATTATCGGCAATAACATTGGGTGCCCTATAGCCTTTGCCGACAGAACCACGGAGGATAATATTATCACTAATGTTGTATTTTACATTAGCTCGGTGAGTGTATAACCAACCATACTTACTATTATAATCAGCACGTACACCAACAACCAATGTAAAATTCTCATGGTGCGAATAGGTATATTCTCCAAAAAGTCCGGGTACGACTTCTGTTCGGTTTAACGGCGTAAGCGGTACTAGGTTAAAGGACAATAAATCCTGATATTGTGTTTTGAAATTGTCATACGTAAAGCTTCCGCCAACAGTATATTTGTTGGATAAATTGTCACTCAGAGATGAAAACAAGATATTGCTGTAGTATGAGTTTTGAGTCCCGTCGAAGGTCTTTTGTCCAAATGCCGAGTTTTGCTCGTAGTGAGTGAGACTATTTATGATTCCTATGCTTTGACCGTCTTTGTCTCCTACAGGAAATCCGGTTTTATTTTCAACTGTAAAATCTTTATTCTCAATATTGGTCAGGTAATGTCCGCCCGAACCGCTCGAAGTAGTATGTTGATTATGATGCCCTCCTTGTCTGTCTTCGTAAAGGAACTTGATGCCAGTACGTGACTGAATGCCATTGGGGTTTAAATAGAACCATCTGTTGTAAACATTGATAAGTTCCGTTTTGGGCATATCCCAAAATCCATCGCCGTTGTAATCGTGTGCATTTTTATCGAGCGTTCCGGATACAAGTAATCCGGTCCATAAGTTTTTTGCAACTTGGGCGGAAGCAGTTATATTGCCTTCATAGCACCCAAACTGATTGGCATATAGATTTACAAATAAAGGTTCTGTGTTGTTTGGCTTTTTATATTCCAAATTAATCTGTCCTGCAACCGACTCGTACCCATTCACCACCGACGAAGCGCCCTTGGAAATCTGGATAGACTCCAACCAACTACCAGGGATATAGCTCCAGCCATAGGTGGAGGCCAAACCACGAAGAGTAGGTATGTTTTCGCTCTGCAACTGTGTATAGATACCCGATAAACCCAGTAACTGAACTTGTTTGGCACCAGAAATAGCATCAGTAAACCCAACAGTCACTGTGGCACTATTTTCAAAACTCTCTGCCAGAGTACAACAGGCTAGTTTTGCAAGACCGGTTTTATTAATCGTTTCGGTTTTAAGTACAGAAATTTTCGACAGGATTGGATTTTGTTTGTTTGCTGTTACGGTTATATGTCCTAAACTTCTACCTTGTTTCAATACAAATTCCGGGACATCAACCTGAGGATTACTTACCAAAATTGTATCAGAGCTATAACCTGCAAAAGAGGCAATCAAGCTAAGTTCAACTTGATTGTCAATATTCAGGATGAATTTTCCCTGCTCATCCGATTGAGTAATTGCCTTGTTGTTTGCACAATATACATTCGCTTCCGGCAATGGTATTTTGTGTCCGTTTTCGTTCAAGGTATAAACATGCCCAACAATATTAGTGGCATATATAGTCTGAGCGCAAAAAAGAGTAATCAAAAGGTATAAATAATGGTATCTCTTAGAACCATTATTTACCTTTAGCAAATTGCCCAAACCAAAAGAATATCTATCGTTGAAACAGCACCAAATCATTATTTAAATTTTTAATTACAAACCTATAGCTACAAATTAATCTTTAGATTAATATA
>Ga0302215_10001032_pt1 | contig 20284 bp, 18 predicted proteins | sample II_Fen_N3_1_FD_194580 | JGI IMG/M metagenome (GOLD analysis project Ga0302215, IMG submission 194580) | Peat permafrost microbial communities from Stordalen Mire near Abisko, Sweden - II_Fen_N3_1 | ecosystem: Environmental > Terrestrial > Soil > Wetlands > Permafrost | place: Sweden: Abisko...
CAGCCATGATAACCTGCGATAGTAGCCGAATGCCGGTCGGGTTGATGCTTCCCCTCAGTGGTAACACTACTCAAAGCGAACGTTTTCAGGCTCAGATTGATGCCTCACTCCCACTCCAGAAGCAACTCTGGCAACAAACCATTCAAACGAAAATTGAAAACCAGGCGTATGTGCTGAACACGACCCACAAGGTAGTAGTAAAAAATATGCTGGCTTGGGTCGATATCGTAAAAAGTGGTGATAGTGATAACCTCGAAGCTCGTGCAGCTGCTTATTATTGGGCAAATATGTTTCCGGGCATTCCTGAATTCCGCCGTGGACGCGAAGGAGTTCCACCCAACAACCTGTTGAATTATGGCTACGCTATCCTTCGCGCCATCGTAGCCCGCTCTTTAGTTGCCAGTGGTTTGTTACCCACTTTGGGTATTCATCATCACAATCGGTATAATGCCTATTGTCTAGCCGATGATATTATGGAACCTTACCGACCCTTTGTCGACAAACTGGTGATTGAGATTATGGAAAGTGGTGAAGACATTACTGAATTATCGAAGCCCATTAAAGCCCGATTGCTTAATATCCCTGTCTTGGATGTACAGATAAACAATCAGCGTAGCCCCTTGATGATAGCTGTAGGACTAACTACGGCTTCGCTGGCAAAATGTTATCTTGGCGAAAGTAGAAAAATAACTTATCCAAGCTTCTAATTTTCGAACTACTTTTCCACAGTTTCTTTATACTTTGGAAAAGTTAGATTTTTTAAAAAGATGGATCGTTTTAGCGAATATAGAATTATGTGGGTATTGGTACTATTTGATTTGCCAACCGAAACAAAAAAAGAGAAGAAGGCCTACACCGATTTCCGCAAAAAGCTGGTAACCGATGGTTTTACCATGTTTCAGTTTTCCATCTACCTACGTCACTGTCCCAGTCGCGAAAATGCGGATGTACATATCAAGCGTGTAAAAGCATTTCTTCCCGAAGCCGGACAAGTAGGCGTTTTGTGCATAACCGACAAACAATTCGGACAAATGGAGCTTTTTCAGGGGAAAAAAGAAAAAGAAGTTTCTACACCCTACCAGCAGTTAGAGTTGTTTTAAACTTTTATAGAAACAAAAATCCCGCCTTACGAGCGGGATTTCGTTTGAATAAACAACTGAATTTTCAATTCTAAATGTGGCGACAACTAATTGACTGATTAGATTTTACACACATCGTGTTGTTTATCAAGTCAAAGATACAATTTTTTGAAAGCAAATCACAACTATCACTTGCAGCACCATACTCACCGGTTTGTTGTTTATCAAGTCAAAGATACAATTTTTTGAAAGCAAATCACAACTAACGCTGTTCGTTCCAAATAGCCTTATTGGTTGTTTATCAAGTCAAAGATACAATTTTTTGAAAGCAAATCACAACTGCAAGAGCATCTCTGACTTTCTTTTCTTGTTGTTTATCAAGTCAAAGATACAATTTTTTGAAAGCAAATCACAACTCGTGATATTGTTTTGCATTTAGAAGTTTCGTTGTTTATCAAGTCAAAGATACAATTTTTTGAAAGCAAATCACAACATACCCAACATGGAATCATACGGACTGGGAGTTGTTTATCAAGTCAAAGATACAATTTTTTGAAAGCAAATCACAACAAAGTATTATGGATAGAATTAAATCGTATGGTTGTTTATCAAGTCAAAGATACAATTTTTTGAAAGCAAATCACAACAAAATATGCACGTAGTGTACATCTTCCTCCGTTGTTTATCAAGTCAAAGATACAATTTTTTGAAAGCAAATCACAACTACAAAACAGATGCTATATGTAGCATATTAGTTGTTTATCAAGTCAAAGATACAATTTTTTGAAAGCAAATCACAACAATGTTGATTCTGTTACCCTATTATCAAGGTTGTTTATCAAGTCAAAGATACAATTTTTTGAAAGCAAATCACAACACGTTGTCGCTTGCACTGGTGCTTTGTGTGTTGTTTATCAAGTCAAAGATACAATTTTTTGAAAGCAAATCACAACTAATATGGTTTGTATCTCTTCCGTCATTTTGTTGTTTATCAAGTCAAAGATACAATTTTCTGAAAGCAAATCACAACCCACGTCATATATTTGCGCTGTTTTAAAAGTTGTTTATCAAGTCAAAGATACAATTTTTTGAAAGCAAATCACAACACCATGAGCAAAACAGAATTTTTCACCCACGTTGTTTATCAAGTCAAAGATACAATTTTTTGAAAGCAAATCACAACAATCTGTTGAAATAGATTCAATTTTACTAAGTTGTTTATCAAGTCAAAGATACAATTTTTTGAAAGCAAATCACAACGAAGGTTTAAAACTCTCCTTTTCGAATAGAGTTGTTTATCAAGTCAAAGATACAATTTTTTGAAAGCAAATCACAACATCAAGCTAAAACAACATGTAGAATCAATTGTTGTTTATCAAGTCAAAGATACAATTTTTTGAAAGCAAATCACAACTTGGGGCTGACGATGCACCGTCAATATATTGTTGTTTATCAAGTCAAAGATACAATTTTTTGAAAGCAAATCACAACTTCAGCACAGTGTAGGCAGCAGATGATAAGGTTGTTTATCAAGTCAAAGATACAATTTTTTGAAAGCAAATCACAACAGTGTCATTTGACGGCTCGCATTCTGTTAGTTGTTTATCAAGTCAAAGATACAATTTTTTGAAAGCAAATCACAACGTGCTTCTTTCAGGTCATTTGCCTGTACATGTTGTTTATCAAGTCAAAGATACAATTTTTTGAAAGCAAATCACAACGGCTTTGGAACAGGAAGTGGTGCGGCATGGGTTGTTTATCAAGTCAAAGATACAATTTTTTGAAAGCAAATCACAACTAGTTTAAAAGTGTCTTTCTATCACATTCCGTTGTTTATCAAGTCAAAGATACAATTTTTTGAAAGCAAATCACAACTAGTCTGAGTTATTCACTAAATCAAATATCGTTGTTTATCAAGTCAAAGATACAATTTTTTGAAAGCAAATCACAACTTTATTCGCAATGACAAACCAAACCTTATCGTTGTTTATCAAGTCAAAGATACAATTTTTTGAAAGCAAATCACAACGAAGAGCATCACGCATATCGTAAAGAAAAGTTGTTTATCAAGTCAAAGATACAATTTTTTGAAAGCAAATCACAACATTTTGACAAACGATCTGGAGGACTGCAAAGTTGTTTATCAAGTCAAAGATACAATTTTTTGAAAGCAAATCACAACCATTCTATGCAGTTTCCGCATCCTACTGGTGTTGTTTATCAAGTCAAAGATACAATTTTTTGAAAGCAAATCACAACGTTGTATAATTGTGGTATTGCTCCACAAATGTTGTTTATCAAGTCAAAGATACAATTTTTTGAAAGCATAAACAAAAGAAACCTCAAAATGTTATTGAAGGCTGTCAAAGTCGTGTGTGGTTGAACGCTGAATTAAACAATGGTATTGTCACATATCAGGGTGAAAGTGACGCTGTGCTGGTAAAAGGAATTGTTTCTTTATTAATTCAGGTACTTTCGGGTCATACACCCGATGAGATTTTAAATACAGAGCTTTACTTTATCGATGCTATCGGGTTGAAAGAACATCTATCTCCTACCCGATCCAACGGATTGGTAGCAATGGTTAAACAAATGAAAATGTTTGCATTAGCATTTAAATCAGTGAAAAGTAAATGATAATCAGTTGGCAGTGATAACTGTTTGTTGGTCACTGTCAAAATATTCTAATCTAAAATTCTCACCATCAAACACTCCATAGGTAAAGGCACTAACAAAATCACCTAAAATAACCACGCGTTTTTGGTTTTTCAGCTGTAGATCAAGAGCTATGTGACGATGACCAAAAATTAGAAAATCAACATCGCTTGTTTCCACATATCTCTTTGCAAATAAAATCAGGGGTTCTTTATCTTCACCCAGATATTTATTGTCGTACTCCTGATGTTTAAGTCTGTTATTTTTTGACCAATTATAACCAAACTCCTGTCCTAACTGAGCTGGAACTAACCGAAATAATTTTTGCGCTGCATCACTATGAAAAATCTTTCTGATAAATTTAAATCCATGATCGTTTGCTGAAATTCCATCACCATGAGCCAAATAAAACTTTTTAGAGCCATGTTGAACTAAGAAAGGCTTTTTGTGAACAATTAACCCAACTTCATTTTCCAGATAACCGAATGTCCAAATATCATGATTACCAATAAGGAAATGAATTTCTATGCCGGCATCACTCAACTCGGCAAGTTTGCCTAAAAATCGCACAAAACCTTTAGGCACGACCGTTTTATATTCGAACCAAAAATCAAATAAGTCACCTAACAAGTAAATTACGGAAGCATCGGACTTCACTTGATCCAGCCATGCAACAAGCTTTTTTTCGTGAGTGCGTTTATCTTTAACCAGTAATGAACCCAAATGAGCATCAGAAAGAAAGTAGATCATAATCAGTTGAAAGTTGAAAGTTGAAAGTTGAAAGTTGAAAAGGCAATATTCATTGTCACCTGTCAATTATCAACGAATCTACTTTATTATAAGAATCCCAATTCCAGTTGAGCCTCTTCGCTCATCATACTTTTATCCCAGGCCGGTTCAAAAACGATATTTACATCTACCTCTTTTACGCCTTCAACGCTTTCAACCTTCATGCGGACATCTTCCACTATAAAATCAACCGCAGGGCAATTTGGAGCAGTTAAAGTCATTTCCAACGTAAGTTTTCCATCCTCTGCCAAATCAATTTTATATATCAGCCCCAAGTCGTAAATATTTACCGGTATTTCCGGGTCGAACACCGTTTTAAGCATTCGAACAATGTTCTCTTCTATTTCTAAAAATTCGTTCATATTTTTTCAGTTATCTGTACACAGAACTCAGTCTACAGTTTTTAATTTCGATAACAAGTCAAAAGTGCAAATAGTTTATTCAGACTGAACTTCACTTCGTACCACCAAATCATCAAACTCAGGAAGAGCCGCTGCCAGCTTTCCATCAATTACCACTACCGCGTTTACTTTAGCCTTAATACACAGTTTATTATCTGACTTACGGAAGATAGCTTGTTGAAAAACATAACGCACACCTTCTTTTGTCACATAGAGTTTTGAAATAAAATTATCACCCGGTCGCAAAGGTGTTTTGTAAGCAATTTCAATACTCGAAACCATAGCATCAATTCCTTTTTCGTGTAATTCGGCAAAACTGATATGATTTTCTTCCAAAAATTCATGGCGTGTATGTTCCAAATAGTTTTGATACACAGAGTTATTTACAATTCCCTGTATATCGCATTCGTAATCACGCACTTTTAATTCTAATTCGTAAATATACATTTTATTCAATTGACAGTCGACAATTGATAATTAATAGTCTAAAAAAAACAACTATCAACTAAGAACTATCAACAAATTTACTTTTTCCTAATTACTGTTAATCCATCCCGAATTGGCAAAAGCACTTTTTCAATACGTTGATCTTGTGCTATAGAATCATTGAACTGCATAACAGCAATCGTTTGTTTGTCATTAGGTTCAACTTGCTTCAATACTTTTCCATCCCACAGTGTATTATCAACCAAGATAAATCCCCCGGTTCTTACCTTAGGCAAAACAGCCTCATAATAAGCCTGATATTCCCGTTTATCTGCATCAATAAATACCAAATCAAAAGTCAGATCCAACTTTTCGATTTCTGCTAATGCATCGCCAATATGTAGTTTAATTTTGTTTCCGTGTTCAGAACCTGCAAAATTCTGAAGTATAAAATCTTCCAATTCATCATCGCATTCAATAGTATGCAAAACGCCTGTTTCTGTCAATGCTTCAGCCATACACAATGCTGAATATCCGGTGAATGTACCTAATTCTAAGATACATTGAGGTTGAACCATGTGACAAAACATACTCAAAGCCCGTCCTTGCAAATGACCCGAGCACATGCGTGGATTAATCAACTTTACATGAGTTGCACGGTTTACCTTAGCCAGATATTCCGGCTCTGCATCCGAGTGCAACAATATATAATCTTCAATATTCATTCTGTCAATAAACTATTTACAAGTATTTCAATACCGATAATTGCTCCGGATTGAAAATTTCATTGGCTATTTCCTGTAATTTTTCTGCAGTTATTTCTTCAATTCGCTGTTTTACAACTTCTAAATCATCTATCTTTCCATATCGAAGAAAACTTTTCCCTAAACTCATTGATAGATTTTCTTTATTTTCCGATGAAATAGCCATTTGCCCCATCAACTGAAGTTTGTATTTCTTTAGCGCATTCTCCGACAATGGCTGTTCACGAAGTTTTTGTAACTCGGCATAAACCAACTGCTCACAACGAGCTGCATTTTCCGAATCACAACCAAAGTATACGCTCCACATGCCGGTATCAGAAAAAGGCTGATAATTGGACTCTACATTATAAACCAAACCATGCTTCTCGCGGAGTGACAGATTTAGCAGGCTATTCATGCCCGGACCTCCCAAAATATTATTCAACAAATACATACCCATACGATTTGGATGATACAAGTCGTAAGCCCGGGTTCCTAACATAAAATGAACCTGATGGGTATTTTTAATTATCTCTTTTTTTGCTGGTTGATAAGAAGTGGGTGAATTTCGCTCTGAATTTCTTACGTCAGAACTTTCAGTTTTCAAATACTTTTCAGCCCAACGAACTACCTGATTGAAATCTAAGTCGCCTAAAACAAAAAACACCATTTCTTCGGGGCGATAATGTTTCTGAACAAAACGAACTGCATCGACAGTACTATATTTCTCCAGCAATTCAGATTTTCCCAGAATGTTGTGACCAATCGGGTGATTTGCAAAAAGCAGTTCCTCAAAATCGTCAAAAATCAATTCCGAAGGACTGTCATTGTAAGATTGAATTTCATCAACTATAATAACCACTTCCTTATCTATTTCCTTTTGAGGAAAAGTAGAATGAAGCACAATATCAGAAACCAACTCAATCGCACGTTCGAAATACTCTTTCAACACGATAGCATAAACCACCGTTTCTTCTTTCGAGGTATAAGCATTAAGTTCGCCTCCCACATTCTCTAACCGATTGATAATGTGCCCTGAACGACGTTTATCAGTACCCTTGAAAAGCATGTGCTCAATAAAATGCGCCATACCCTGCTCCGTTTCTGTTTCGTCGCGCGAGCCGGTATTTATTACTATGCCGCAATATGTTACTGCCGATTCGTCGGGTTTATGTATAATTCGAAGTCCGTTAGGGAGAGTATATGTTTGATATGTCATTAGTTTGCTTTAAAAAAAACGAATTGCAAAGATACAAAATTCAGTTGAGAGTTGATAATTGAAATTTGAGAGTTAAATATCAAAATAAATTTTCCTTCAAAATGGATTTCGGTATGTACAACCATTCTTCCATTCACTGCATCCATAAGCAGTTTTTCCTTTGAGTAATGTTCCTTTTCCGCAAAGCGGGCAAACAGTTCCCTCCAACGAAGGCTTAACAACATCTCCCGGACGACGGTTATCGCTTTTTACATTGAAAACAACTTCAGTTACCATAGCTTTTAGTTCATCGAGAAAATCTTTTGCCTGATACTCACCTTTTTCCACTTGTCGGAGTTTTTTTTCCCAACGACCGGTTAATTCGGCCGATTTAAGCAAGTCTTCCTGAATAATCTGAATCAGTTCTACGCCTGTATTGGTCGCAATTAAATTTTTCTTTTCCCGACGGATATAATCGCGCTTAAAAAGTGTTTCGATAATAGCCGCACGCGTTGATGGTCGCCCAATGCCATTTTCTTTCAAAGCATCCCGCAGTTCATCGTCATCAACCAACTTTCCGGCTGTTTCCATAGCTCGAAGCAAAGTTGCTTCGTTGTATGGCTTGGGTGGCGAAGTCCACTTTTCTGCCAGCGTAGGTTCGTGTGGTCCACTTTCACCTTTTACAAATAAAGGCAACGTCCATTCTTCTTCCTCATCTCCGTCTTTCTCTTCGGCAGCTGCTTTCACAAAAACCACACGCCATCCCGGATCAAGAATTTGTTTTCCGGTAACTTTAAATTCAACCTTTTCCACCTCCCCTAAAACCGTAGTTGTGGAAATTTTACATTCGGGATAAAAGTTAGCAATAAATCTGCGTGCCACCAGATCAAAAACCCGTTTTTCAGTATCGGTTAAAGCTGTTGGATGTATTCCTGTTGGAATAATGGCATGGTGATCGGTCACTTTTGCATTATCAAAAACTTTTTTTGTTTTTGGTAGTTTGCCTGTCAGTAAGGGTTTGGTAAGCAGTTCATAATCTTTTATTCCCTTCAGAATATCCGGGATTTTCGGGTAAATGTCGTCACTCAGATAAGTTGTATCCACGCGGGGATAAGTCGTAATTTTCTTTTCATACAGACTTTGAATAATTTTCAACGTATCGTCAGCCGAATAACCAAATTTTTTATTGCATTCTACCTGAAGCGAAGTCAAATCGAACAGTCGTGGAGCCGATTCAGTTCCTTTTTTAATGGAAATATCTGTAACAAAAAAATCTGCTGTACGAACTGTATCCAGAAAATCTGTACCTTCTTCCACACTCGAAAAACGACCTTTAGTAGCCGAGAAAACGGTATCACGATACTTCGTTTTAAGCTCCCAGTATGCTTCCGGCTTGAAATTTTCAATTTCCAGTTGACGATTGACAATCAATGCCAATGTTGGAGTTTGAACACGACCAATAGAAAGCACCTGCCGATTTTTACCATATTTCAAAGTATAAAGTCGGGTAGCATTCATTCCCAGCAGCCAATCGCCAATGGCTCGCGAAAGCCCTGCTTCGTAAAGCGATTGAAACTGGCTTTGGTCTTTTAGCTTCGAAAATCCTTCCCGAATAGCTTCTTCTGTCAACGACGAAATCCACAACCGTTTTACCGGACACTTACATAATGCTTTTTGCATTACCCAACGCTGAATCAGTTCTCCTTCCTGTCCGGCATCACCACAATTCACAACTTCATCAGCACTCGCCATCAGCGTTTCAATTACCTTGAATTGCTTTTGAATACCACTGTCGTTCATCACCTTAATGCCAAACCGCTGCGGAATCATGGGCAAATGACTCAGCGCCCAGGCTTTCCAGTCGGGTGTATATTCATGGGGCTCAAGCAATCCGCAAAGATGTCCAAAAGTCCAGGTTACCTGATAACCATTTCCTTCTATATACCCATCTTTTCGGGTTTTGGCGCCAAGCACTTCGGCAATATCACGCGCCACACTGGGCTTTTCAGCAATGCAAACAATCATCTTCTCAGTAAACAGTTATCAGTGAATAGTTATCGGTGGACAGTTTCTCAATACTATCTTTCATCCGTGTTAATCAATCTTATGCAAAAGTACAGAAAAACTTTCATTAGAAATAGAACTCTGAAGTTGGAAAAGCATTCTGTTTAGCTATTCAAAATCACAATATAGAGTTAATCTATTCACTTATAACAATTATGAATTGCGGATTATGCGTTTAAAATTGCTTAAATTGTTTATCTTTGTACCTGAAAACAAACACTTAGGTATGGGTGTTTAAGGTACAATGTTTAATAAAAGAAAATTTAGTTACATGTTTAAAAATCAACAAATTGCTAAAGACATTTATTATGTTGGCGTAAACGATCGCCAGAAACACAAGTTTGAAAATATGATTCCACTACCCAACGGAGTTTCGTATAACTCATACCTGATTATGGATGAAAAAACGGCCCTGGTGGATACAGTTGACATTTCGTTTGGTGATGTATTTATAGACAAAATTCAGTCTCAATTACAAGGCAGATCCCTTGATTATTTGATTATCAATCATATGGAACCAGACCACTCCGGTTCAATTCGTTTAATTCGCAAGTATTACCCCGATATGGTTATTGTTGGCAACAACAAAACGCTCAGCATGGTAGATGGGTATTATGGTGTAACAGACAACATGCTGGAGATAAAAGATGGTCAACTCCTGTCGCTGGGTTCACACAAACTGGAATTTCACTTTACACCTATGGTTCATTGGCCAGAAACAATGATGACTTACGATAAAACGGAGAAAGTCTTATTCTCAGGCGATGCATTCGGGGCATTCGGAACGTTGGACGGAGCAGTAATAGACAAAGATTTGAACATTGATAGATATTGGGATGAAATGGCTCGTTATTATGCTAACATTGTTGGAAAATACGGTGCACCAATTCAAAAAGCGTTGAAAAAGCTAACTCCTCTGGAGTTTGAAATGATTTGCAGCACACACGGACCAATTTGGAAAAAATATATCACGGAAGTTGTTGACATGTATGATCAATTCAGTCGTTATCACGGTAAGGATGGAGTTGTTATAGTTTATGGTTCAATGTATGGTAATACAGAATTAATGGCTGAGACAGTGGCTCAGGGACTTGCGGAAGCTGGTGTGAAAAACATTATCATTCACAATGTTTCAAAATCTGATCCATCGGTAATTATACGTGACATTTTCAAATACAAAGGCTTAATTGTAGGCAGCCCTACTTACAGCAACGAATTATATCCAGAAGTGGAATCATTGCTACGTAAAGTTGAGATACGTGGTGTAAAAAATCGTGTATTCGGTTGCTTCGGTTCGTTTACATGGGCAAGTGCTGCCGTAAAACGGTTAAACACTTTTGTTGAAACAATGAAATGGCAAAAAGCTGAGATTTCTGTAGACGAGAAACAAGGTCTCAAAAGAGATAACTATGAAGCTTGCCTGGAACTTGGACGACAAGTGGCGGAGTTAATGAAGAATCATGTTGATGAGCCGGAACATTGCGTTTAAACATGTTGACAATTGAAAGTTACCAAGTAACGTTTATAACTTTATGAACTTTATAACATTCTAACTTTAGAAACTTTATGAACTTTTGAACTTTATGAACTTTATAAACTTTATGAACTTATAATATGAATAACGGATTTGTACGTGTAGCTGCTGCCATTCCCGAACTTCGGGTGGCAGATTGTGCTTTTAATGTTGCCGCCATGGCAGATTTAGTTCGTCAGGGTGAGGTTGAAAAAGCACAGGTAATTTGCTTTCCAGAATTATCAATTACGGGCTACACTTGCGCCGATTTATTCTTTCAACAACAGCTGCTTACAAATGCTGAGAAAGCATTGAATGAGCTACAACTACTCACATTTTCCACCACGGCTGTAATCATTGTAGGAATGCCGGTGCGAGTTCAGAATCAATTATTCAACACGGCTGTCGTGCTACAAGGCGGACATATTTTGGGCGTTGTGCCAAAAACACATTTACCCAACAACAACGAATTCTACGAAAAACGCTGGTTTTCTCAGGCAACAGCTACCGACGTTCAACGCATTTCTCTTTCCGGCGAAGAAGTTCCGTTTGGAACAGACTTGCTTTTCAGTGATGGTAAATTTTCCTTCGGCATCGAATTATGCGAAGACCTTTGGGTGCCGATTCCACCAAGTTCACAACATACATTGCATGGTGCGGACATTATTTTCAACCTTTCGGCTACTAACGAATTAATCGGCAAACATCAGTATCTCCGTCAACTAATCGAGCAACAATCAGCCCGATGCATCGCCGGGTATGTATATGCTTCGGCCGGTGCGGGCGAATCGACTACTGACGTGGTATATTCCGGCAACGGATTGATTGCCGAAAACGGAAAAATGATTGCTGCTTCCGAACGCTTCTTGTTCGAAACACAACTGGTGGTGAGCGAAATTGACATAGAACGCTTGCAAGCCGACCGGATGCGGAATACCAATTACAACAATGATAAGTCCGGTCGCGTTTATCGCACTGTAAAACTGGAAGATGCACATTTCACAGACTTTGAGTTGAAACGGACTTTTGATAAACATCCTTTTGTTCCTGCAATTACAAATCGCGATGCCAGTTGCGAAGAAATTTTCTCCATACAAGTCGGCGGATTGGCTAAGCGTTGGAAGCATACACATGCAAAAACGGTAGTAGTGGGTATTTCGGGTGGATTGGATTCTACCCTTGCATTGCTCGTTTGCGTAAAAACGGCTGATAAACTGGGCTTCGAACGCAAACAGATTATTGGTATTACCATGCCCGGTTTCGGAACCACCGACCGAACCTATTCAAATGCTGTCAACCTAATGAAATCATTGGGTATAACCATGCTTGAAATATCGATAAAAGACGCTTGCATTCAGCACTTCAAAGATATTAACCACGATCCGAAACAGCACGACGTGACTTATGAAAATACCCAGGCTCGTGAACGGACGCAAATATTGATGGACATCGCCAACAAACACAACGGTTTGGTAATTGGTACCGGCGATCTATCGGAATCGGCTCTCGGTTGGGCAACCTACAATGGCGACCACATGTCGATGTACGCTGTAAATTCAGGTGTTCCAAAAACATTGGTGCGTTATTTGGTCGATTGGGCAGCACACAAGTTGGATACTCATTCAGAAGAAATTCTACGCGATGTTCTTGATACCCCCGTCAGTCCCGAACTACTTCCGGCTGACGAAAATGGTGACATCGCTCAAAAAACCGAAGATATTGTCGGGCCTTATGAATTACACGATTTCTTCCTGTACTACATGGTTCGTTTCGGGTTCAGTCCGGCAAAAATACTATTCTTAGCCAAAAATGCTTTTGTTGACACCTACACCGAAGAGGTTATCGAGAAGTGGTTGAAAACCTTTTTACGTCGCTTTTTTGCACAACAATTTAAACGCTCCTGCATCCCCGATGGACCTAAAGTTGGTTCTATAAACCTTTCTCCTCGCGGCGACTGGCGCATGCCCAGCGATGCAATAGCATTTGAAACCCCTAACCCCTAAAGGGGAACTAAAATAGCTTTGGCTATTAAATATTGATATATAAAAATCAAAAAATAATACTAATCTCCCTTACCCCCCTTTAGGGGTTGGGGGTCGTTTTAAAGCTTATGCTCGAACAAACATTCTACAAAAATACGCTTCACGACTGGATAATATCATTAGCTATTATCGCAGGTGCTTTATTGCTCAATAAAGTAATCATCTTATTGAACAAACATTTTATTCAAAAACTTACTGCCAAAACCAAGAACCGCCTCGACGACATTCTGTTCAAAATGCTTCAGGCACCGGTTTTATTTGGAATTATGCTTGCCGCCATTTGGTTTGCTGCCAGGAGGTTAGAACTTGGCACGCAGGTAGAGACGGGCATTCTTAAAGCATATAAAGTTCTTACTGTTGTAAATGCAACATGGTTTGTGGCGCGTTTGGTAAATGCCTTACTCGAAGAATATCTTGCTCCCAAAGCTGCCGATAAAAATACGTTGAAGTACCTGGACAATCACTTGATGTCCATTCTTCGTCGCACGGTTTTAGCCATTATTTGGTCGCTTGGAATAGTGATGGCATTAAATAATGTGGGTGTTAATGTAGCTACGCTTGTCGCCGGACTAAGTATTGGTGGTTTAGCATTTGCTTTGGCAGCACAAGATACAATTAAGAATATTTACGGTGGTTTTACTATTTTCACCGACCGCCCGTTCCGCATTGGCGATCGCATAAAGGTAGATGGTTTTGATGGCTTTGTAGAAAATATAGGTATCCGCAGCACACGCATTCGTACACTGGAAAAACGATTGGTAACAATGCCTAATTTCAAGTTGGTGGAGGCTTCCGTGGAAAATATTTCAGAAGAACCCATGCGCCGTGTACTTATGAAACTGGGTCTGACCTACAACACCACACCTCAGAAGATGAATGAAGCTATGGAGATATTAAAGGCTATACCTGAGAAAGTCCGCAATGTTGACCCGAAAGATATAACCGTGGCTTTTACCGACTTTACCGATTTTTCATTAGTCATAACTTTTGTGTATTTTATCCGAAAAAATGCCGATGTCATGGAAACACCCTCGCAGGTAAACACCGAAATTCTCCGTGCTTTCAATGAGGCCGGACTGCAATTTGCATACCCTACACAAACAGTGTATATAGAGAAAGAAGATTAAAATAGAGCTGAAACACTAAAGTAAAACTATCTGGAATGAAAGTAAAGTTGCCGGAAGGCAATGAGAAACTGTTAGAGAGCGATGTAAAGTAGCCAGAACACGATGTGAAAGTGTCGGAGGGCTTAAACCGAGAGACCATTCAGTATACTATCAACTGATAATTGTTTATTGATCCCTGCTTACTGATAATTGTTTACTGATAATTGTTTACTGCAACTCTCCTGCCCCCTGACGCACAATCTCAGGTTCATCTTCGGTGCAATCAACTATAGTAGAGTGAATCAGTCCGCCCATACCACCATCGATAACCAAATCTACCTGATGACCGTATTTTTCTTCAATCAGTTCCGGGTCGGTAATATATTCAGTAGTTTTTTCGTCGGTAAAAATAGAACTGGTCATCATAGGGTTACCCAATTCACGTACAATTTCGAGCGCTATGACATTGTCAGGCATACGGATACCGACTGTCTTCTTGTTTTTGAAAAGTTTGGGAAGCTTGCTGCTGCCGTTAAGGATAAAAGTAAACGGCCCGGGCAGGTTGCGTTTCATTAGTTTGAACGACACATCATCCATTTTGGCATATTCGCTTATCTGACTCATTTCGTGACAAACAAACGACAGATTGGCCTTGCGCATATCGTGCTCTTTCAATTTAGCAATAAACTCCACCCCCGCACCATTGAAAATATTACAACCAAAAGCATAAACACCATCGGTCGGAAAAATAATGATTCCGCCCTTGCGCAACACTTCCGCCACCCGACGTATCTCGGCAGCATTGGGATTGGTATCGTAAATTTTTAAAAGCATATTTTCAGTTATCAGCGAACAGTTATCTGTGAACAGTTTTTATCAAACATTTTCAAGAACTTATGACCAGAACACAGTGCAAAAGTACAAAAAAATCCTGTAAACGTATTTACAGGATTTTTATATTTTATCTTGCCCGGCCAATCAAACCAACTAATCAACTTAGCTATCCAATTATCCGGTCAACTAAATCAAAATGCGTCAATGATTGCTTTAAAGTCAGCAACTTTCAATGAAGCACCACCAATCAAACCACCGTCGATATCAGGTTGAGAGAACAACTCTGCAGCATTTTTTGCATTACAGCTACCACCGTAAAGGATAGAAGTTCCTTCAGCTATATCTTTCCCGAATTTTTCGGCAATAGCAGAACGGATAAATGCCAAAGTATCCTGAGCTTGCTCAGTAGAAGCAGTTACACCGGTTCCGATAGCCCAGATTGGTTCATAAGCGATTACGATTTTCTTGAAATCATCTGCGCTCAAGTTGAATACAGTTTCGTCCAATTGGTTTTTTACATAAGCATTTTGTCCGTTAGCGTTACGTACTTCCAACGCTTCACCGCAGCAATAAATCGGAGTCAAACCATGAGCCAAAGCCAAAGCTACTTTATCATTTAAAATAGCACTTGTTTCGCCATAATACTCACGACGTTCAGAGTGACCAAGAATAACATATTCAGCACCTGTAGATTTCACCATGGCAGCACTGATTTCGCCGGTATAAGCACCTGATTCTTTGTTAGCACAGTTCTGAGCAGCTACACCAATTACTTTAGTGTCGATAGCAGCAGCTACACTTGCAAGGTGAATAAACGGAGTTCCGATTACTACATCACAGTTTAATTTTGCACCAGCCAACGCTTCGTTTAGTTCAGTTGCCAATGCCAACCCTTCCTGCAGGGTTTTGTTCATTTTCCAGTTTCCTGCAACAATGTTTTTTCTCATCTTTTTTATATTTATTTAGTTTGAAATTCTTTACTCACTACGTTCGCGATATTAGCCTTCGGCGTTATTTGTTTCGCGATAGTTGTTTCGCGATATTTTCAACTATCAACTTCTTACTACCGACTACTTTCCACTAGCCACCAACTTCTATTTAACATCTCTCCAGTTCCATTTTCCTTCGACCGTTCCTTTTTTAATCAGAACCAATCCCGGATTAGCACGAATAATAGTCTTAAGAGCTGTTGGGTCAGTTTTCCAGAAAGGATAAGTGACACCTGTTTTGTCCTTAAATTTCTGGACATCCTCATCCGACGAAGCTGTTAAAGCATAAAACTTAATTCCGGCTTTCTTTGCTTTCTGATAAACAAGCTCGGCTCTTTTCGCACCCTCTATGGAACTATCATTTATATCGTACATAACCAATAAATAAGTTTGTCCCGGATAACTCAGGACATCTTTGGTTATATCATCAAACTGCGCATTCATTATTGAAAAATCATGAATAGGAGCTTTAAAGCCTTTAGATATCAACACCGATTTTTGGTCTACAAATGTCCAACTAGGATCTCCTTTTGGATAATTGTCAAGTGTAAATTCTTTCTGTTCGCCGTTTTTCTGATAGATAAACGTTGTTGAATATTCGTCAGAAGGAGCATTATCAGGAATTTCCATAGCTTTCGGAATATTAACCCCTACTTTGTATGGAAGAAAATCTATCATCGGAAGATGACGGTAACTATAAAGCGACAACGAAACTCCAAAAGCTATAAATACAAAGAAAACAAGAAACTGCAATCTATTGGTAAGAAACGGATGAAATTTAAAATTATACACAATCATCAGAATAACAACAGCCAGTAGCACTATATTTTTGAAAAATGTAGCCCAGTTACTTATCACCAGTGCATCGCCAAAACAACCACAATCGGTAACCGGGTTTTTAATGGCAATATAAAGTGTTAACGGTGTCATTACCAACATAAAAAGTAATGCCAGTATATGCGTCAGGTCAATATGTATTCTTAAAATCATATTGAGACCAATAATAAGCTCCAAAGTAGAAAGGGCTATAGCAAGTGGGAAAGCATAATCGGCCATGGATTCAAAAAAACCGCCGAAATGGTGTAGATAATCTTCAATTTTATAGGTTGAACCAAGTGGATCAATTGCTTTAACAAAACCAGAAAAAACAAAAACGGCACCAAAAAGAATGCGGCCGACTTGCAAGGAAATATTTCCGGCATTTTGCAGGGTTTTATTCATGATAGTAAGTATTTGATAATTTAGCATCCAAATCATAGAATAATAACTACGACCGGGATATTTAATTGTTCTTTAATTTTCAACAATTAACCCATTAACTCCCTAGGAACTAAGAGGCTTCGTTTATCTTTATAAGTCCAAAAACAGCGTAATTAATCATATCGAAATAATTAGCATCAATTCCTTCCGAAATCAGTGTCTTACCTTGATTATCTTCAATTTGTTTAGTGCGGTAAATTTTCATCAAAATAAGATCGGTGTATGATTCCATACGCATGGTGCGCCATGCTTCATCATAATCATGATTCTTATCCATCATCAGTTTCTTAGCTTCCAGCACATATTTCGTGTAAAGCTCCACGCCACGTTCGTAAGTCAAATCGTCAGTTTCAGAACAGCCCAGCTCCAGTTGAATCAAACCGATAATACCATAATTTACAATGGCAATCAACTCAGAACGAATGCCCTCGTCAACTTTCGAAATCCCTTTGGTTTCGATACTGCGAATGCGATTGGCTTTGATAAAAATCTGATCAGTAACCGATTGAGGTCGCAGGATACGCCATGACGCACCATAATCCTTCATTTTCTTAGTGAAAATATCACGGCAAATGGCGGCTGCCTGGTCAAATTGTTGGTCGGTATGGCTCATACTTAAGCAGTTTTTTTGGAGCAACAAAGGTACAATTTTTTGTTGAAATGAGCAATCAATAAAGCTCCGGACTTTTGGGTAATTTAATAACAAAAAAATATTCCTACCAATATGTATAAATGAGTCAATAATACTACCTGTGAGTAGAATTCAAATTTTAAATCCAAAAATGAATCTGGATAACATACTGAATACATACGCTCTAGCAACTTGGTATATTTATTGATTGGCTATAGTGATAATAACAAATTTACACGCTAAAATATCAAAATAAATGGACAAAGTACAATCACCCGAAAGCCAGGTAAAGTTTTACGAATTAGAAAAAGTCAGATTTATAATCAAAGATGGTTGTGGATTGGATGTTGCGTATGCCTACGAAGATTTGGTCTTTGCTGAGCACGGAATATTTATTCTACAATATGCTGATGATAATGCCAAATCTATGTACTGTTGGTTTAACAAAGATTGCATAGATAGCGATCGGTTCTCGTTATTCAAATCACTGACAACTTCTGCTAATTTAAACAAAATGAAAATTGAATATAAAGGACAATTTGAAATGATTCAGAAAGACGGTGAAGAGAAAATTGACATTCGTTTTATAGAATAAAAATGTCCTTACAAGCAGTTTTATACGGGTGATTTATCAATATTATTTATAGTTTAGGAGTCAAAATTATTGTGAAAAGTTATTGTAAAGCTAGGTATTATAGATATTTATTACGATATTTGTAATATAAACCCTACAAACTATGACTCGATTCTTACAATTGATACTCTTATTTCTATTTATTTCAACAGCTTTTTCCTTTGCTCAAAAGCAAGGAAATGCGTCATATTATAGCCATCGCTTGAAAGGCAGGCATACTTCTGATGGAGGAAAATACCATCCTGACAGTATGACTTGTGCTCATCGAACTTACCCCTTAGGCTCAATATTGAGAGTTAGAAATCCCAAAAACAACAAACAAGTTTTTGTAAAAGTAACCGACCGGGGTCCACATCACAAAAAATTGATAATTGACTTATCATACAATGCAGCTAAAGAACTGGACATTATTCGTTTCGGAATTGCACCGGTAGAAGTCACGCAATTTGATTCATTGCCCCTAAGTATCCCAACACCTATTTACGCTCCACTTCCGATTCTCAGAATTAGCAAAACAGTTGTAAATAATACATTACGTCCATACTGCTAACCAGCAACCAACTTATTCTTCTAACAATTCATTTTAATCTCAATTAAAATGCGCATTCTTATTTTCTAAATTATCTGTTCAGAAAGAAATTATTTACAAATTTATTGTGAAAATAAAATAATTTTCCCACCTTTGCCCCGCTCATTTAATAACATATGACGAGTAAAACAAAACAAGTTGACAGTCACTCTTTAACTCTCTAAGAAACATGTTAAAACGACCTCTGATTACCCTATTACTCCTTCAATTAGTGCTTTGGCATAGCATTTCAGCACAGAATCAACAAGATTATAAAAAAGGTTGGGAAGCTTTCTCAGGCAATAATCGTGTTGATGCACGAAAATACTTCAATCAAGCCATAACCAATCCTGAAACAAAATCAGATGCATTGCTCAGCCTTTGTTTACTGGACTGGAATGAATTTAAAAACGATGCAGCATTCGAAGATTTTCGACAGTTTTACATTTCCAATCCTAACCCGTTTCCATATTTATATGCCTTTAGCTCGCTTCCATTTTTGCTGCAATCAAGTGAAATTCTACCTCAGAACAGAGTTGATTTCTTCGAGAAAATCGTTGCAGATCCTAAAATGAATGGAACACTCAAAACCATGATTTACGAACGATTAGGCTCGTACTACGAAAAAATCAACAACTTCAAAAAAGCCAAAGAACTATACGGCAAAATGGGTGCTCTTAATCGCTGGCAAGTACTTGGAACTTTCGATAACACTTCAGGAAGTGGATTTACGAAAGATTGGGGAGCTGTCAGCAAATCATCACAATCAGATATTTTTAAAAATAAGGTTGATGCTGACATAAAATGGCATACTCCCACTTATAATAAACCCAATAATTGGTTTCATTTTGAGTACTATTTTTCTTTAAACAATATCATTACTTATGCACAAACATTTGTAAACAGCCCAATTGAACAAGAAGTTTTCCTGCGTGCAGGCAATTCCGGTTCGTTGAAAATATGGGTTAACGACGCTCAGATTTCAACAATTTCGGAAGAACGTAATTGTGATTTGGATATTTATGCTTACAAAATCAAATTAAATAAAGGTACCAACCGAATTCTGGTTCAGATAGGGCAAAGTGAAATTGAAGATGCCAATATTCTAATCAGACTGACAGATGCCAACGCCAACCCGGTGTCTGGATTAAGTGACTCGGATATAAAAACCGAATACACCCAATCTGCCGCTCAACCGACAAACGAACTGCTACCATTTTTTGCCGAAAAATTTCATGAGGATAAGGTTAGCGAATCACCGTCAAATCCATTATATTACTACACGCTTGCCGAAACTTACCTGCACAACGATAAAGCCTACGAAGCAACCAAAGTGTTGAAAAAACTTGAAG
>Ga0302215_10001033_pt1 | contig 20281 bp, 19 predicted proteins | sample II_Fen_N3_1_FD_194580 | JGI IMG/M metagenome (GOLD analysis project Ga0302215, IMG submission 194580) | Peat permafrost microbial communities from Stordalen Mire near Abisko, Sweden - II_Fen_N3_1 | ecosystem: Environmental > Terrestrial > Soil > Wetlands > Permafrost | place: Sweden: Abisko...
GGAAATTTGAATGCAGTTGAGAAAAATATGTTGGCTTATAGTCTTCGCAAACTGGAGGTGTTTCACAATGACATTTTTATTAATAAAAAAGGAAGTGAATTAACTGACTTAGTATCAAAATAGGTGTTCAGCAAATGGAATTATTAATGCTGTCATTACTCCCATAATACCAATAGCCAGACCGCTAATTGCTCCTTCTATAGCTCCCATTTCCATGGCGCGGGCAGTGCCTAAAGCATGTGAAGATGAGCCCATGGCCAATCCTTTTGCAATGCTGCTCTTAATTCCCATTTGGCGAAGAATAATTGGACCAACCAACCCTCCGAAAATTCCACAAATAACGACAAATGCTGCTGCAAGGGCTGGAACTCCTCCGTCTTTTTCGGCAAGGCTCAGTGCTATGGGGGTTGTAACAGATTTAGTGGATAACGATGCCACCAACATTTTATCGGCACCTAATGCTTTGGCAATAAGCACTACGCTTAGGATTCCTACCAAACTACCTACAAAAATAGCTGTTAAGATAGAAATAACGTTTCCTTTTATATCTTCAATTTGCTCATAAAGCACATAACCCAATGCCACAACACTCGGTCCAAGCATAAAATTTAGCATCTGAGTTTTCTCGCAAAAAGTAGAGTATTCTATGCCGGTGATTTTCAGAAATGGAATAATAATCAGCATGGAGATGAGCAGGGGTTGTATTAGGGTGATTTTGGTGCGTTTGTAGAGGTATACGCCCAATAGAAAAGTTCCCATGACCAATGTCAGCAAAAAAACTTCGGTGCTGATAAACGGTTTGATTTGTTCCAATAAATTATTCATGATTAATATTTCCTTTCTTGCGGCGTTTCTCAAAACGTTCCTGAATAAGAGCAACTGTAATAATAGTCAAAACAGTACTTATTCCAATAGCAACTACAATTGCCAATAAAGAATGCGATAACAAGCCTCCGTAAGCCATTAATCCAACGGCTGCAGGAACAAAAAATACGGCCATGTTTTTTGTAATAACGGTAGCAGTATCTTTCACGTTTTCAGGCTTTATTATTTTAAAAAATAAGCTTAAGAAAAGTAAAATCATACCCAATACGCTTCCGGGAATAAAACCATGAATAAGCAAACTGAGCATTTGCCCCAGAAAGTAAAAGAGAAGGATAAAGAAAAAACCTTTTATCATAGAAAAGCAGAGTGAACGAGTAAAACAGTAGACCGGTAAACACGATTTAGTTTATCGGTCTACTGGTCAACTTAAAATATGTACATTACAGAAGCAAGAATTCTGTGATTGTTAACTGAATATGAATCTCCAGCAGTTCCATTGGCTTTTAATATACCATAAGAAGCACTTGAAAAATCGTATTCCAATCCAAATTTCATATTTGACAAATTATAACTTACCTGAGGTGCAATACGGTAAAGACGATCAAGAATTTGTTGTGTTGCGCCAATATCATACAAGCCATAACCGTATGTTGTTAGCTTTTTTCCTTTTCTCAAAGCTAAATCATCGCAGGTTCCTAAATTTCCGGATGCACCAAGTTGTAATCCAACTTGAAATTTATTTCCATACACTATATTCAACCAACCACTCATATTCTTGAAATTAGTATATGATTCTACTGTTGCCGAGTCAATTGCATATTTACTAACTCCATAGCCACCTAACATAAGTTGATCGCTCAAATTTTCGCCATAAACAGCTTTTGCTTTTACCAGAAATTTTTTGTTCACATATTGAGCATAAGCTGCTGCACTTAACGATGAAATTGTAGTTGAGTTAGTCGCATCAGGTTTTAGTGTTTTGAAATCAGCACCTACACCAGTTGTCCAATGTGTGGTTTTGTTTTCTAAACCCACAAATAAGTCAGGAGCAATGGCATTTTTTAAATAAGTATTAACTGCTGATGTGCTACCAGGACCAAAAGATGCATATTGCATTTCATAAATGGCAGCTGCTGTTGCAGAAAGTGTATTTGTTAGATTTTGTTTTACACGAACTTGCGGGCTACGGTTGAAGGGTTGGAACGGAGCTCCACCATTAGCCGAAAAAGTTGTTGGAGCAATACTTCCGAATAATGGATGCCAGGTTTGACCCACTAACAGTTCGGTTTTTGTCCAGTTTAATTTCATATAGGCTTGACGTATACGGAAAACGTAAAACGAAGTTCCGAAACCGGCAAAGTCTGCTTCAATTTTTCCTGTAGTTTTTGCGCCAAGAATAGGAGTCCCTGAAATATCCATGCCAATTCGTGTGTTTACACTAAGCATCTCAGCCTGAGCAGTAGCATTAATATCATCGCCGGCTGCATTAAGCGAAATTGGTTTTGGGAATAACTGAATTACGCCATCGACCATATCAAGATTCTGACGAGAGTTATAAAAGAAGTCATTGCCTACATAACCGTAAAATTTCAACGAAGTAGTTGCCGGTTCTGCTGCAAAAAGAGAAAAAGAAAAGCTAATTAATAATAGTGGAAGTAGTTTTTTTAAAGTCATATTTTAAAGTTTAATATTTAATTGAGCAAATGTTCAATGAGAATTTTCAATCCAATACCAATCAGTATTATACCGCCAATAGCTTCCACTTTTACGTGAAACCTTTTACCAAAATGAATACCGATATACATACCGATAAATGTAAAAATGAAACTAATCAAACCTATAATTGTAATAGCTATCCAGATTATTCCGGGATATGGCACAAAAACAATTCCGGTAGCAAGCGCATCGATACTGGTAGCAAAAGCCAGAGGTAGGAGCGAAGCCCACTTAAAAGGATTTGGTGTTTCACAATCGGCATCGTGATGTTGAAAGCCTTCGTATAACATTTTGCCTCCAATAAGTGCCAATAAAATAAAGGCTACCCAATGGTCAAAGCTTTGCATTTGCTTGGCAAAACTTGCTCCGGCTAAATATCCGATTAAAGGCATTATAGCTTGAAATGCGCCAAAAAGCAAACCCATACGAAGTGTGTGCCAAATGAAAAATTTCTTGGCACAAATTCCTTTGCTGATTGAAACAGCAAAACAATCCATTGCCAGACCAATACCGATAATGATGATTGAAAGTATATCCATAAAAAAAAAGACCCCTAACCCCTGAGGGGGAAATAAGTTAGAAATGATTGTTATTTATAATAAAACAATAGATAAGACAAAACTAACTTAGTTCACCTTTAGGGGTTAGGGGTAATTATTACAACATTTTTTTTACCTGATTGTAAACATTTTGACCGTTAAATCCAAGTTTTTCGTCCAATACTTTGAATGGAGCTGAGAAACCGAATGATTCCAATCCCCAGATTTTACCGTTAGCACCAACTAAACCAAGTAAGTTTACAGGAAGACCTGCAGTAAGACCAAAAATCTTAGCGTTACGAGGCAATACGCTTTCCTGGTATTCGGCAGATTGACTGCGGAATAAACCTTCGGATGGAACTGATACCAAGCTGATTTTTATACCATCAGCACGAAGTAATTTAGCTCCTTCGTAAAGTGTAGAAACTTCAGAACCCGAAGCAACTAAGATTACATCCGGATTTTCATCACTTTCTACAATATAACCACCTTTTTGAGCTTGTTCTGCTTCTTCTTTGCGGCTTGTAACTGCAGGAAGATCGGCAATGTTTTGACGCGAAAGAATCAACGCAGTTGGAGTTGAAGTATTTTCAATAGCCATTCTCCAAGCTACTGTACATTCTTCAACATCAGCAGGGCGAAGAACCAACATAGAGTTGTGACCTTTATGGTTTTTCAGTTTTTCCATCAAACGTATTTGAGCTTCTTGCTCAACTGGTTCGTGGGTTGGACCATCTTCACCAACGCGGAATGCATCGTGTGTCCAAATGAATTTTACTGGTTGTTCCATTAAGGCAGCCATACGTACAGCTGGTTTCATGTAGTCAGAGAATACAAAGAAAGTAGCACAAGCTGGAATTATACCACCGTGTAAGCTCATACCAATACAAACGCAAGCCATAGTCAACTCAGCAACACCAGCCTGAAGGAATGCACCAGAGAAATCGTCTTTTGTAAATGCTTTGGTGTTTTTCAAGAAACCATCAGTTTTATCAGAGTTTGATAAGTCGGCACTTGCTACCACCATATTTTCAACTTGTTTTGCCAATTCAGCCAATACAGTTGCCGAAGCAGCACGTGTAGCCTGACCCGGTTTTTGAACCACTGCATCCCAGTTCATGTTTGTTTTTCCTGAGAAGAAGAAGTCAAGTTTAGCAGCCAATTCAGGGTTTGCTTTTGCCCATTCAGCTTTTATAGCTTGTTTTGCAGCAGCAATAACTGCTAGTTCTTCAGCACGTTTTGCATACAATGCTACTGTTTCAGGGAACAATACAAATGCATTTTGAGGATCGCCACCTAAAACTTTAATACTTTCGTCGTAAGAAGCACCACATTCGCTCAACGGCATACCGTGAGTTGCACATTGGTTTTCAAAGCTTGAACCATCGGCTTTACGAGCACCTTTACCCATAATAGTTTTACCGATAATCAAGGTTGGTTTAGCTGTTTCAGCTTTTGCTTCAGTCAAAGCAGCACGAATTTGCTCCACATCACCACCATTGATTTCAATTACTTTCCAACCCCAGGCCAAATATTTTTGAGCTGTGTTTTCAGTTGTAACATCTTTCGTTTCGGTTGAAAGTTGGATATCGTTTGAATCGTAGAACATAATCAGGTTATCCAATCCTAAGTGTCCAGCCATACGTCCGGCACCTTGAGAAATTTCTTCCTGAACGCCACCGTCAGAGATATAAGCGTAAATAGTTTGGCTCATCACTTCCCCGAAGCGTGCTTTCAAAAATTTAGCAGCAATAGCAGCACCTACAGCGTAAGTATGACCTTGTCCAAGAGGACCAGATGTATTTTCAACACCACGCATAATATCTACTTCAGGGTGACCCGGAGTTGGGCTATCCCATTGACGGAATTGTGCCAATTCTTCCATAGTGTATTTACCGGTACAAGCAAGTACTGAATACAACATAGGTGACATGTGGCCCGGATCAAGGAACATACGGTCGCGACCTTCCCATTTAGGATTTTTTGGATCGTATTCCAAAAATTCAGAGTAAAGAACGTTGATAAAGTCAGCTCCACCCATTGCACCACCCGGGTGTCCTGATTTCGCTTTCTCAACAGCTGATGCAGCTAAAATACGGATATTGTCCGCTGCACGATTTAAAGTTTGAATCGAGTTCATTGTAAATTGGTTTTTATAATTGGTTTTTTCTTTTATTTAAAAATGATATCCTATGGTATAATTAAATCCCCAGTGACTGCTGGTGTTTGTACCAAAACCGGGGATATACCAAGGTGCCGGAGCTCCGGCAACATCTGAACTTATTTGATTTTTATTACGGACTGTCCAGCCCATGTAAACATTTTTAATGACTTCTACGCGAACCCCTGCTACAATTTCCCACCATGTTCTGGTACTGCTTTGCGATCCGGTGTATACGCTCTCCGAACCACCCCAGTATTCATCGGTGATAGTTAGATTTGTAAGACTATAATTGAATTTTGTCATTCCAAATCGAAGTCCGGCAATAAACAAACTGCTATTTGGCTTTGAATTTGGTTTCTTTTTTATCAGATTGAAATCAATCCCAACCCGTGCGAAGGGCGCATCGGTTTTAAAACCAACATTATTGACAGTGGATAATCTATCGGCACCGGCATATCCAACTTCTATTATTGGATAAAATTTATGCTTCAAGTCAACCTGAATAGCACCTTCGTACGAGTACGTTTCACTATTTCCAATCACAGAAGTAGCCAGAGAAATAATATCACCCTGTACGATAAATCCACTATAGAAGGGAGTTTTTATGGTATCTTTTGGTTCAATTATCTTTTTCTCAGCATTCGCCGTAAAAACGGTCAAACACAGAACCAGACTACTTATATAATTTAATATTTTCTTTGGCACTGGTTGAAGTATTTACATTGTTTGTTTTTACACTTACTGAATCAAGAAAGTGTTTCGTTGAATAAGCAGAGTCAATTTTGTGCGTTTTAATACAACCGCATTCCATTGATAAATAGGTATCGTAATTCGTATGAAGAATGGTAACGGTATCAATTATACTGTTAAACGTAACCTGATATCTCGAAATTGTGTCAAGTTTATTTAATGGGAGAATAATACTGGAGATTTTCTTTGTGTTATTATACAGAAGTGAGTCTTTATTTATTCCTTTTACTGTTATGCTGTCAATTGAAAAGGCCGTTGCAGTTCTGATTTTTGTTGTTCCATCGTAGGTGACGTGGTAAATTCCCAGTTGCATTCTGATATACCTGTCTTTTCGGCATTGCTCATCAGTGACACATGAAACTCCGATGAATAAGCAAAGTAAAAGAATTATATTTTTAGTGTATTTCATTCCCTGATTTTTAAAAATAATTCTGAACTTCTTTCTTTAGCATTTCAATACCTAACTCGGTTGGAGTATGCTCGGTAGAATCATATACCTGAATAATTAATTCGGCTAATCCTGCTGCTGAATCAGTAGGATTGCATTTTGCCGAACAGGCATTTATTAGTTGCAGAAGACTTTCCTGGGTTCCCCTAATGTAGTTCCAAGCCTCATTGCTCACATAAATTTGTTGAGATATATTATGCGAAAATTCTTGACGGATAGTTGTCAACAATTGCGATTGAAGTTCGGCATTTGTCATACCGGGTTTAGCTACATTAACAAGTAAAGTGGCTGGTGTAGTACGTTCAAGGACTAGAATCAGGCGCTCGTAAGCACGAAGCCGAATAGGGGTGATGGTTGATACATTTGTTCTGCGTAACTCGAAATTGCGCCTGTTTTCCTCATTGCGCAGCAACTTGTCAATCAACAAATAAGCGGTCAGCAAAACAAGTAGTGCCGGTAATACAATTTTTAGGATATCCATTATTTCCATGTGTTGTTTACGTTATTCTTTGTTATCTTGTTGGTTGTATTTGTTGAATCAGATAAATGCTAAAAACAGTCTAAATCTCTTTTTCAATTTTATAATTGTTTCTCTCCGTTGAGTTTCTGGCAATAATTTCACCTACAAAGCCGGCTAAAAATAGCTGTGTTCCCAGCGTCATGGCCAACATGGATAAATAGAAATACGGACTGTCGGTAATCAATGGAGCTTTTACATGCTCAATGATAGCTATTAATTTGTTTATACCTACAGCAACCACTGCCAAGAGTCCAAGCAGGAACATGAGACTACCATATAAACCGAAAAAATGCATCGGTTTTTTTCCAAATTTTGATAGAAACCACAGAGTCATCAAATCCAAATAGCCATTTACAAAGCGACTGAGCCCAAATTTTGTTTCACCAAATTCGCGTTTGCGGTGTTCCACTACCTTTTCGCTGATTTTTGTGAATCCGGCATTTTTAGCCAAAAATGGGATGTAGCGGTGCATTTCGCCATATACCTCAATGTTCTTAATAACTTCGTTTTTGTAAGCTTTCAAACCACAATTCATATCGTGCAGCTTGAGTCCGGTAACCTTACGGGCGGTAGCATTATATATTTTTGAAGGGATATTTTTAGTGAGTTTTGAATCGTAACGCTTCTTTTTCCAACCCGAAACTAAATCGTAGTTGTCGTTTTTAATCATTGAGAATAATTCAGGAATTTCATCCGGACTATCTTGCAGGTCAGCATCCATAGTAATCACTACATCGCCTTGAGCTGCGCGAAATCCACAGTACAGAGCAGGAGATTTACCGTAGTTATGACGGAATTTTATGCCACGTACATTTGCTGATTGTTTCTGTAGTAGCTCCACTACATCCCACGATTTATCAGTACTGCCATCGTTTACAAAAATTACTTCGTAGGTGAATTTGTTCGCAGTCATTACGCGTTCAATCCATTCAAATAACTTTGGAAGCGATTCTTCTTCGTTGTACAGCGGTACTACTATTGATATATCCATATTAAATTTAATTACGAGCTAAAAGTTGGCAAACTGCTGCTCACTGATTATTGCTGGTTAAATATGTTTTTCTCTTTTTTGATAAAAGCAGCCATTATAAGAGCTACTAAAACGCCTCTAAGGAAATTTTCTAAAATTGATTCTAAAGCAAAGGCTGCAGGTTTAAATATTTTGCCTAAGAAGTCATAATAAGATTCAGGCATTGTAAAGCGTGACATTGCTTTTAAATTGGAAATTTCTATTAGTAATATCTTGTTTAATAGCGTCGTGTCTATAAATTGCGTATATATGTATTTTACAATGCTAGATATAATTGCTGCAAAAAAGAATAATAATACGATGTAGTTATACGCTTTTTTATATGTTATTTGCCCATCATTTTGATTGTCTCTAAAACGAACAGTTATTTTATATGTTGTAAAAAGTATTATTAAAATCCCAAAAAGTATAAGTGATTGAAAATTTAAAGCAAGAAATAAAAAATTCACTGAAAAAATGACACCCAAAATCAGACCGTTTTGCATGGCAGATTTCATTATGTTTGGTTGCATAGAGTTTGTATTTGGATTTAGTATGCAAAAGTACAAAAAAACTACTATATATCAGAATCTGAACTAAAATATCCTGTCACTATTTTCTTAATCAATGTTTTAAAATATATGGGTATATCATAATATTAAACGAACAAAATCTTTTCATTTCAGAAAAGATTTTGTTCGTTTTAAAAGTGTGCAACTATTGTACTGTTTTACAATCCGTTTTCCGACAAATAACGTTCAGCTTCAATAGCTGCCTGACATCCGCTTCCGGCTGCAGTAATGGCCTGACGGTAATGAGGATCAGCCACATCGCCGGCTGCAAAAACACCCGGTACTACTGTGCGTGGAGTTCCCGGAATAGTTTTGATATAACCAACTTCATCGGTCTCAACCCATGGTTTGAAAATGTCAGAGTTTGGTTTATGACCTATAGCAAGGAAAAATCCATCAATGTCAATGTACACCTGAACTTCCTCCGGTTTTCCGCGATGTTTTAATAAATTAGCTCCCTGAACAACACCTTCACCGGTTAAGCCAACTGTTTCGTGCTCAAAAAGAATTTCAATTTTTGGATTTGAAAGAACGCGTTCCTGCATGATTTTAGACGCTCGTAGAAAGTTTTTCCGAACAATCAAGTATACTTTACTTGCCAAGCCAGCTAAATAAGTAGCCTCTTCGCAGGCTGTATCTCCACCACCAACTACTGCTACGATCAATTTACGGTAGAAGAAGCCGTCGCAGGTAGCACAGGCCGATACGCCTGAACCTGCATATTTTTGTTCGTCGGGTAAGCCAAGGTATTGAGCTGTAGCGCCGGTAGAAATGATAATTGTATCAGCTTCAATTGTTTTTTCGCCGTCGATGGTAACTTTATAGGGAGCAGCCGACAAATCAGTTGCAGTAGCCATTCCAAAGCGAATGTCTGCGCCAAAGCGTACGGCTTGTTTGCGAAGATCTTCCATTAGTTCGGTACCGGTAATTCCTTCCGGGTAGCCTGGAAAATTTTCCACTTCGTTGGTTGTGGTAAGTTGTCCGCCGGGTTGCATTCCTTCGTATAAAACAGGTGACAGATTTGCGCGTGAAGTATAAATAGCAGCTGTATATCCTGCTGGTCCTGAGCCAATAATAAGGCAACGTACTTTTTCGTTCATAATTCTATATTGATAAATAATTCGTTATTTTTTTCTGCAAAGATAAAGTATATATTGCAGTTAAATTAGAAAATAGCTGGTTTTTTCTGAGTGCTGATCTCTATGTCTTTATAAGTAAAATCTATAGAGATGCATATTCACTATCTAGAGTGTGTTGTAAATGCTTCTATCGTAAATCGTTTACCGATACTCCTTTGTATTTTGCTGCATTAAAAACAAATAAATTGTCGGCTACTTTCAATCCTTTCTGAAAATTATTCAGCGTAAGCAGCGAATTCACACCGTTGGTAGTTATGGTTTTTATCGAGGATAGATTGCCATTAGATTTATTAATTTGAACTTCGATTCTTGAAATGTTTTTGTTTTTTACCTTTGGAGTCATTTCTATACAATAGTTTTGAGCTGATTTTGTTTTGCCCGAAAACTGAATAGAACATTTGGCTTTAAACGATGATAATATGGCCAATGGGTTTGTTTCCGACAGTTCTTTTTCTGTTGGTTCAGATACTGTAACTTCATTGTTTTGCTGGCTGTACGACCATTGCGTTTTTCCATCAAACCAAACTTTCATCTCATTAATATCCAGCGTAAATTTAGTTCCTTTTAGCGTAAATATACCTGTAGTAGACTGCGAATTATTCTTGTCTTCAGAAATCAGCTTGAAGTTTGTTTTAATGGCACTTGTTTTGGCTGTGTTGAGCAAATCGTTGAGAATTTGTTCTGCCTGAGAATTATTTTGTGCAGCAATAAATTGTGCTGAAAATACGATCAGGAAAATTGAAAATGATACTTTCTTAAACATGTTTTTTTGTTATTCTAATTTCTTTTACTTTGAAATAATTGATTAAAGATTTTTTAGAATTTGCTCTAAATGATAATCGTCCATTACCAACACTTGACGAGCCTTGCTGCCTTCAAACGGCCCAATAATTCCCACCACTTCCAGTTGGTCAACAATACGACCGGCACGGTTATAACCGATAGAAAATTTACGTTGAATAAGTGACGTGGAACCTTGTTGGTTAGCAACAATGAGTCGGGCTGCTTCTTCAAATAATGGATCGCGTTTACTCATATCAACTGAGCTTACATCAATTCCTTCGCTTTCAGCACCAATATATTCAGGCAAATAAAATGCAGTAGGGTAGGCTTGTTGCTCCCTGATATGATGAACAATATTTTCCACTTCAGGCGTATCGACAAATGCACACTGAACGCGAATTAAGTCATTTCCTTGTGAGAAAAGCATGTCGCCACGTCCAACCAACTGATTTGCTCCCGGAGAATCCAAAATAGTACGTGAGTCAATCATTGACGATACGCGGAAAGCAACTCGTGCCGGGAAGTTGGCTTTAATTACCCCTGTGATAATGTTTACCGATGGGCGTTGTGTGGCAATAATCATGTGTATTCCTACCGCACGAGCCAACTGTGCTATACGAGCAATTGGCATTTCCACTTCTTTTCCGGCGGTCATAATCAAATCACCAAACTCATCGACAATAACTACAATGTACGGTAAGAACCGGTGGCCTTTCTCAGGATTCAAATGGCGAATAAAGAATTTCTCGTTGTATTCTTTTATGTTACGAACGTGTGCTTTTTTAAGCAGGTCGTAGCGATCGTCCATCTCTTTACAAAGTGAGTTGAGCGTTTCTACTACTTTACTGGTGTCAGTAATAATGGCATCTTCGCCATCAGGTAGTTTTGCCAGGAAGTGTTTTTCAATATCACCGTAAATATTGAACTCTACTTTTTTAGGATCCACCAACACCAATTTTAATTCGGCCGGATGTTTCTTATAAAGAAGCGAAGTAATAATGGCATTTAGTCCTACCGATTTACCTTGTCCGGTTGCACCGGCAACCAGTAAGTGAGGCATTTTGGCTAAATCAACCATAAAGATCTCGTTGGTAATGGTGCGTCCAAAAGCAACCGGAAGTTCAAATTTCGATTCCTGGAATTTTTTAGAAGCAATCACTGAATGCATTGACACCACTTGTGGATCAGAGTTTGGAACCTCAATACCGATAGTCCCTTTACCCGGAATTGGTGCAATAATACGGATTCCGGTAGCGGCCAAACTAAGCATGATGTCATACTCCAAGTTGCGGATTTTAGAAATACGAACACCTGCTTTTGGTACAATTTCGTAAAGAGTAATGGTGGGTCCTACTGTTGCTTTAATCGTATCAATTTCGATTCCGTAATTTTGTAGGGTATTGATAATGCGATTTTTATTTGCATTCTGTTCAACCATATCAATTTGAGTATCGTTGTCGGTGCCATAAACCTTAAGCAAATCCAGGGTAGGAGGGTTGTAATGCGATAAATCCAAAGTAGGATCATATTTACCCAGTTTTGCTACATTGTAAATCGGATCTTCATTGTCGTCGCTGGTTAAGCCTGATTCTTCTTCAGCATCAACAGCTTTACTTTCTTCTTTAACTAATGGTTGTTGAATTTCAAAAGGTACATCTACATTCTCATTGTCGATTTCATTTTTCGGTTCAATCTCATTTACAATTGGTTCAATGATAAATTCCTCTTCCTCGTTATTGCCTTTTACAATCCAATCTTCCGAATAATTTAGGTTCCAACTGCTACTGAAGCTTCTACAGGCTCATTTTCAATAATAAATTCTGGTGTTGTTGCTTTTGCTGCTTTTGGTTTCTTTGTGAATAATCCTTTTAAAAATGGAATGGTAGCTTTAGATGATACAATGGCATAAGCCAAAAAAGTACCGATAAGAATCATTAAAGTGCCCGGCATCCCTACATACGATATAACCCATCTGCTGGCTTCGTCGCCATGTCGACCGCCCGGTGAGAAAAACAAAAAGTCCTTATAGAAGGGGGAAAGTGTGTAACCAAGTAGTACAGATACCCAAATCAACCAAAAACAGGTATGGAAAAATGCTTTCCAAAGCGTAGTGAGTTTTACATTGATAAGGCGTAACGCTATGATGGTTCCAAAGTAAAGGATTGAGAATGACGCAACACCAAACCAGCGGTTAATGAATGTTTCGGCAAGTACAGCGCCTGTTACCGATGCCCAGTTTTGAATGTCGGTGCGTAGACTCTGTAACTCTCTCCACGATAAATCCATTTTGCTTTGATCGGCTGCACCGGTAAAGAAATAGGAAACAAATGAAACCAAAAGAAATATCACCCCTAAGAATACCATTATCCCCAGAATGATACGTGTACGTTCGTCGGTAATGAAATTGATAAATTTAGTGCCTAGACTTGGTCCAGCCTGTGTTTTTGTTTCTTTGTTTTTATTTTGCTGGAATCTGGGCTCATTTTTAGCTTCTGCTTTAATCTCAGGTTTCTGTGTGTTCTTAATAGGTTTCTTAGGTGCCATGTATAGATGCTTACGGATGTAATTATTGCAGTTTGTACTTTAAAATGCAAAAATAATAAAAAGGAACGCCTATATTACATCTTTTGCTATAAATTTGCAGAAAAAAATCCGACTCAATTAAAATCTCAAACGAATTTTCCTGCTGGAACTGAGTAAACACAGGGAGTTAATAATATCGGATGCAAATAATAATTTTTTCAATGACAACTAAACAACGATTTGAATTTATAATTAACTGGTTTGTTGAGAACGTACCGGTTGCCGAAACCGAATTGCATTACAATAGTCCGTTTGAACTTTTGGTGGCGGTTATTCTTTCGGCTCAATGTACCGATAAGCGTGTAAATATGATTGCACCTGTACTTTTGGCCGATTTTCCAACTGCCGAAGTTATGGCTGTTACTACGCCTGAGGTGATTTTTGATTACATTCGCTCCATATCTTATCCTAATAATAAGGCAAAGCATCTGGTGGGAATGGCTCAAAAACTGGTCGCCGATTTTGGTGGCGTTGTGCCGTCCGATATTGATAAACTTCAGACACTACCCGGTGTTGGGCGTAAAACGGCGAATGTTATTGCTTCCGTTGTTTTTGATATGCCAGCTATGGCTGTCGATACGCATGTTTTTCGGGTTTCGGAAAGGCTGGGTTTGACAACAGATTCTAAAAATCCCCTACAAACTGAGCGCGAATTAGTGAAATATATTCCGGCGGAGTTAATTCCTAAAGCGCATCATTGGATCATTTTGCATGGAAGATATATTTGCCTGGCCCGAAAACCGAAATGTGAGATATGTGGTTTAACCAAATGGTGTCGTTTTTATCAGAACAATAATCGCTGATGGTTGTTATTTGGTCAGTTATTTTAAAATTTTTATCTTTGTGGTCTCATTTCAATAAAAAAAATATTACAAAAATGATTGATGAAGAATTAGTAAGATGTCGGCCTTGCGGCTATGTGATGAAAGCGAGTGATTTGGGCGAAGGCGTTTGTCCGGCTTGTGGTTTACCTCACACAGTGTTTGAACCTTATCGCGAACGCGTTTCTGCAAACCGTCTCTTTATTTTAGGTCTGGATATTCATCCAATTGCTATTCACCTTTCGCAGACATTTGTGGCTCTGGCTCCAATGTTGATTATTTTCCATTATATTTTTCCTAATTTTCAGGAAACTATCGTTCATTCGGTGATAACTTTTTCGGTATGGGCATTGCCCTTGTCGTTGATCGCTTCAACAGTTTCGGGAATTGTAGACGGTATTACCCGTTTTAAAACCCTCAGAACTCCATTGTTGAAATCAAAAATAATTTTCAGTGCTTTGATATTGGTAACTTCAATCACCGAATTGGTAATTTTTGAACCTGAAAATTATTCATGGTTAGTAATTGTTTTAAGTCTTATTTCCTTGGGACTTGCGGTTAAACTAGGTTTGCTGGGTAAGCACCTGTTAGATGTAATTTTGCCGGGAACTTATGTACGTAGAAAGAAAAAAGGGTCTAAATACAATCCAAAAGCAAAAGTTGCCGGTGCTGAAAAACCGGAGAAGAAAGTAGTTGTTGCAAAGACTCCAAAAAGTCAGGAAACACCAAGTGCAGAATAACCATTGACATTCAATAAAAAATCCCTATTTCCGTTGGAGATAGGGATTTTTTTTACGACTAATTCTGAGTTTTACATTCTTCTGGTAGCACCCTGAGTAGGAATACTTTCGCGTTTGAACCGATTTACAGCAGTAACTACAAAAGCATAACGCCCTTTAAATTTACGATTCAGTGTGTCCAATTCTAAATAATTATCAGCTGTTCGTGCAATGATGTTTGATGGGTCATTCATGTCGCCTACTTTTTTGCCTTTGAAAGCATAAACTACATAATATGCCACCTGAGCACCACCTTCTTCGTTTACCTCGTCCCATGTCAGGAACGATTGTTTACCATCTTTTATAATACGGATATTCTGAGGTTGTACGCAAGCTTCACCCTGAATGTTGCGGTTTACCGGACAAAGAGCAGGATACTTGTAATAATTTGATTGTAAGCTGTCGTTCAGGCCTTGCTTGTTTTTTAGAAATGGTTTTGCGCTAAAATAGATGGCACCATCAATCTGTGGGTATCTTTTATTCAGAGCTAATTGCCGGCAAAGCTCATTTCCTTGGCGCCAGGCTGCAGGAGCCTCGGTCGAACCAAGTTGTGATGCATAAAGACCGATATAAAGGTTTTTACCAAATGAATTTTCGCTCCACCACTTAGCTAATACATCATAGTCAGCTACTTTTTTGCCAATTTCCCAGTAAAGCTGAGGAGCTACATAGTCAATGGTTCCTTCTTTTAGCCATTTTAAAATATCTGCATAAAGGTCGTCGTAGTTTTGAACGCCGGCACGTGTTGCCGAACCGCGTGGATCAACACTTTCATTACGCCATACACCAAAAGGAGAAATTCCAAATTCTACCCATGGTTTAGCGCTTTTAATAGTTTGCTGAAGCTCAGCTATTACCAGGTTCACATTGTTTCGTCTCCAGTTGTCTTTTTGGTTTGGAGCAAAGCCTCGTGGGTTGGCTCTAAAGGTTGCTTCGTCAGGAAATTCTTCTCCGGCAACGCGATATGGATAAAAATAATCATCAAAATGAATAGCGTCAATATCGTAGCGCTCAACCACATCTTGAACCACGCGGTTAAGAAATTCACGAGTTTCATCGAGTCCCGGATTGAAATAGTATTTATCGCCATATTTCAAAAACAAGTCTTTGTTTTTGAAATATAAATGATCTTTGCTCAGGATTCCCAAATTATCGGAGTTCGTAACTCTGTAGGGGTTTAACCACACGTGTACCTCGATACAACGTTTGTGCGCTTCTTCTATAATAAATTGCAGCGGATCGTAATATGGGCTTGGTCTGGAACCTTGCTTCCCGGTTAGCCAGTTTGACCAAGGCTCTAATGCCGAAGGGTAAAATGAATCGGATGTAGGTCTGATTTGCAGAACGATAGCATTTATATTGTTTTTTGCAAGTCCGTCTAGCATTGACCGCATTTCATCACGTTGTGCTTTAGAAGTCAGGTTGCGCTGGCTTGGCCAGTCTATATTCGCAACAGTTGCAACCCAAACGGCCCGCATCTCACGTTTTGGTGATTGAGCCCACAGGCTACTGAATAATATGAGTGTGGTAAAGAGGAAACTGATTCTTTTTTTCATGTGATTTTAATGGGTGAACACAAAAGTAAACAAAATAGATAAATTCAGCAACCAATAACTTAATTTTTCAAGAACTTTTGTTCGTAACAGTTGTTTAAATAGGAAAAATCTCTAACTTTGTAGAATGAACAATGAAAATATACAACGTATGAACAAACAGCTGACAATTGCCTTAGTTGCTCATGACAGACGTAAGGCAGATATGGTTGAGTGGGCAGTATTTAATGCCGACATGTTATCAAAGCACAAACTTATTTGTACCGGAACTACCGGAAGCTTAATTCAAAAAGCGATGGAAGATAAGGGTGTAGAGGTTGAAATTACTTGCATGAATTCCGGTCCTCTGGGTGGAGATGCTGAAATTGCAGCTTTGGTGGTGCGTAAACAGGTGAATTTGGCTGTGTTTTTAATCGATGATTTGAATGCTCAGCCTCACGAAGCTGATATTCAAATGTTGCTTCGTCAATGTAGAGTTCACAATGTGCCAATTGCTTGCAATCGTTATAGTGCTGACTTGATGATTACTAGCTCATTATGGGATAATGATGACTATGTTCCAAGCGAGCCAAGATATATAAAATTTGATCGTTAGAAAATTAATATAAACGTTTAAAAAGCATTGTCCGAGTTAATTGGCGGTGCTTTTTTGTGTTATTAATAGTGTTCAGTTATATTCCATATTTAGAATCGTAATTCTATTTTGAGTATTGAATAAATATGAGTATTTTTGAGCAGTAATAGAATATCGCCTTATAGATGAAGCATATACTTCGCATTATATTTACTCTGACCTTTTTTTCGACAAGTTTAACTTTGTTTGCAAAATCAACTGTTGATAGTCAGTTGATTACTGAATTAAAGGTATTTGATAACGATTCAACTTTTCGTTATCTTTTTTTGTATAATAATGTAGGTGATAAGCTTTTGGAAACGAAGTATTTTAAACAGGATAATTCGTGGGTTCGACTGTCGCAGACAGAATGGATATACAATACCGGTAAGTGTGTGAATCAAATTGAAAGAGTTTGGAAAAATGCTGAATGGCAAGTTTTGTTTGAGATTGACTTTAATTACGTGAACGCACTTCTTGATACAGAAATTCACACCAGTTACACTAATAAAGTCCCTTTTTTGAAAAAAAAGATTGTGTATGAGTACAATACATCAATTCTGAGTTCTAAAAAAGAGTTTTCTTATCAGTCAAATAGTTGGATTCAAACGCTTCAAACTGATTATAAATATTCAAAACCAGCTCAGGTCGATTCGGTAATTATCTCTGTTTTTAATTCAGGAAGTGTTAGTAATCTGTACTTAATGAAAAATAGTTACAGTGCCAAAGGCTTGTTAATTAGCCAATTCCAACAACAGAAATCAGTTGATAGCATTTGGGTAAACACACAACTAATAAATTGGTTTTATACCCCTGATTCAACCAATGTTTTGTCTCAACGTGTCAAGAATTGGAATTCTGAAACGTCTACCTGGGAAAATTCACAACGTATAGATTTTGAGTATGATAGTTTAAATCATGTTATATCAGAAACTTACCAATATTGGAAACTAATGTATTGGGAAAATGATCTACGTTACGATTACGTTTATGATACCAATGGCAACAAGACAAAAAAAATTCTGTCGCAACCAATTTACAATGAGTGGCGTGGGCTTATTTCAATAAATTATTCTGATTTTAAGGCTAATAAAGCAAACCTGATGGAATCGAAATATGAATTTTGGGGTGGTACTACAGGTGAATTAGTTACTTCTTTTATTCCGTATGATTTTAATAATGAGGCTGCTATTCAAAAAGGTAAGAGCCTTCAGATAAGTTATGCTGCTGTTACTGATACTATTGAATCAGTTCCGAATGTGTTGGATTCAAACCATACAATTCCTGTTTATCCTAATCCTTCTGATGGTATTTATTATGTTGATGTACAAGGATATGGTGTTTTGTCATGGATAATTACGGATTTACACGGCAGTAAAGTCAGAATGAACCAACAGCAATCCACTACTTCTGGAGTTATTGATATAACTGACTTACCAAAGGGAGTTTATATTTTCAAAGCTACGACACTTACTAAGCAATACACTCAGAAACTTATTAAAGACTAGCTGTATTTTTTCGAATCTCTTTTTGTTTATTGCTAATGATCTGTTCAACATGTTCTTTCGTGACTACAAAAAAAATTACGCATGAAATCAATTAAAACAATGTTTCTTATGACTGCATTATCAGTTGTTGGATCGGCAATAGCCGCAAATCCACTTCTGGAGAACTACAAAACTCCTCATCAAACTATACCGTTCAACAAAATCAAGAACGAACACTACTTCCCGGCTTTTGAAGAAGCAATGAAACAACATTCGTTGGAAGTTGATGCTATAATAAATAATCCACAAGCACCGACTTTTGAAAATACGATCGTTGCATTGGAACATTCCGGAAAGTTACTAAATAAAGTAAGTTCACCTTTTTTCAACTTACTGAGCTCTGAAACCAATGATGAATTACAGGCAATAGCTGAAAAAGTTTCACCGCTTTTGACTGAACACTCAAACTCTATAGGGTTGAATGAGAAATTGTTTGCTCGTGTAAAGGTGGTTTATAATCAAAAAGATAAACTTAATCTGACACCTGAACAAGAAATGCTATTGCAAAACACTTACGATGATTTTGCTGATAATGGTGCTAACTTATCGGAGGAAGATAAAGCAGTTTACCGTGAGTTATCAAAAGACCTGAATATGTTATCGCTTCAGTACGGTCAAAATGTATTGAAAGAAACGAATAAATACAGCCTACATATTACTAATAATGCTTTATTGGCCGGATTGCCTGTTGATGTGTTGGATATGTTGGCCTCGAATGCAAAAAAAGAAGGAAAGGATGGTTGGGAACTTAACCTGAAAGCAACCACCTATGTGCCATTCATGAAATATGCTCAGAATCGCGATTTGCGTCGTGAATTATACCTGGCTTACTCAACCCGTGGAATGGTTGGTGGTGAGTTTGATAACCGCGAAATTGTTCGTAAAATAGCAAACGACAGGTTAAAAATTGCCAATTTATTAGGCCACAAATCTTATGCAGACTATGTATTGAAACACAGAATGGCTGAAGATAAAAAGCACGTGTACGATTTGTTAGACAAGTTGTTGGTAGCTTATAAACCTACAGCAGTAAAAGAATTTGCTGATGTTCAGGCTTATGCCGATAATCATGGAGCTTACTTTAAACTTCAGCCCTGGGATTGGTCATATTATTCAGAAAAACTTAAAGATGAAAAATATGCCATTAATGACGAAATTCTGAAACCTTATTTTGAACTTGAGAATGTAAAAAAAGGAGTTTTTGGTTTAGCAACACGTCTTTATGGCATTCATTTTACTGAAAATTCAAAAATCCCGGTTTACAATCCGGAAGTAGAGGCTTATGATGTGACTGATGACAAAGGAAACTTCATTTCGGTTCTATATACCGATTTTCATCCAAGAGATGGGAAACGTGCCGGTGCGTGGATGAATGATTTTAAAGCTCAATGGATGGAAGGAAAAACGGATAGTCGTCCGCAAATTACGATTGTGATGAACTTTACCCGTCCTACAAGTACTAAACCCGCGTTACTGACTTTTGATGAATTGACCACTTTCTTGCATGAATTTGGTCATTCTTTACATGGAATGCTCACAAAATGTACCTACGAGTCTCTTTCAGGAACAAATGTTTACCGCGATTTTGTGGAACTTCCATCGCAGATGATGGAAAATTGGGGTTCTGAGAAAGAGTTTTTGGATGGATTTGCAACTAACTACCTGACTGGCGAAAAGATTCCGGCAGAATTGATACAGAAAATTAAAGCTTCCGAAAATTTTAATGCGGCCAATTTCTGCTTGCGTCAGTTAAGTTTTGGATATTTGGATATGGCATGGCATACTATAACTACACCATTTACAGGTGATGTAATTGTGTACGAAAAAGAAGCAATGGCTTCAACTCAGATTTTGCCTGTGGTATTGGAAGCAGGTATGAGTCCTAACTTTAGCCATATTTTTTCCGGTGGATATGCAGCG
>Ga0302215_10001035_pt1 | contig 20238 bp, 21 predicted proteins | sample II_Fen_N3_1_FD_194580 | JGI IMG/M metagenome (GOLD analysis project Ga0302215, IMG submission 194580) | Peat permafrost microbial communities from Stordalen Mire near Abisko, Sweden - II_Fen_N3_1 | ecosystem: Environmental > Terrestrial > Soil > Wetlands > Permafrost | place: Sweden: Abisko...
ATTATCAAGTTATAGACGAACTTCAAAAGTAACTGTAACCAAAATACCAAATATCTGTTTTTTGCCCGAAGATGTGCAGGATTTGATATTCTTTACATTAAACACAACAACGGCACAAGTAACTTGTGCCGTTGTTTGTTTTCCACGCTATAATAAGCATAACTTACACCGATTCATCACAATTAAACATGAGTAGGATAAATTATATTGTAAAACTTTCTCAGAAATATAGATGCATCCTTACAACCAAGATCAGCAGCTTTCTCGAAGTCTTTTATTGCAAGTTCTTTATTGTTCATTACCTTATACAGAAATCCTCTGTTCATATATCCGGCAATGCTCTTTGGATTTATTTTTATTGCTTTATCAAAATCAGATATAGCTAAATCAGGTCTGTTTATTCGAATATGAAAAGTCCCGCGGTCATTATAAACAATATCGGGATTTGAACTAAATCTCAGAGCAGATACATAATCTTTTTCAGCCAATTCATATTGAAAAACAGCCGAATAAGCATTGGCCCTGAATATGTAATTTTGAGCTTCAGCCGGGTAATGTCGTATCGCAGTATTATAATCAGCGAATGCCAGATTGTACTCTTTCAATAAGTAATGCATATGTCCTCTGTAAGTGTGTGCATACCTAACCAACGAATCACGTTGAATCAATGAATCAAAATCATGTATGGCTAAAGTGAATTTCTTCAATTCACCATATGCAATAGCTCTATTATAATAGCACATATAATCCTTTGGATCAAACCTAATACAGGTAGTTAAATCTCTAATTTGTAAATCAGATTTATGCAGTTGAGAATATAACTCTATTCTTTTATGATACACATCTATTTCAGTTGGATAAAGCTTCAATTCGGAAGCATAATCTAGTAGTGCCAGGTTAAATTTTCCTATTTTACTATAACAATAACCCCTGTTTGAATGTGCAAATTGAATCCTGGGGTTCAGTTGTATTCCATGGCTAAAATCCTTAATAGCTAATTCGAAATTATTCAATTTTTTATAAGCAACACCTCTGTTGAGATAAGCCTCTGTAGCATTATTGTTAATAATAATTACTATTGAAAAATTCAAGATGGCAACTTTTAAGTTTCCAGTGTTTGCCGCTTTCAATCCACTTTTAAAGAAATAGTTTATATCATGTTTCTCACATCCTGAAAAAAAAAGACACATGCATAACGCAAAAAGATAGTACGTTTTCCTCTTCATTGTTTTAAGTATATCCATCCTTTAATTTACCCTTCTTTATACCACAAAAAAAGACAGAGTAATTATTTTTTCGTTTTCTTTTTAATCAATTCTATCAAATATTTTGCTTCGGCCTCATCAACAGCCAATCCAAAAGAATAGGTTTTTAATCCATAATCAATTCTGATTGGTCCTATACCCATTCCTATTGTATATATGCCGTTGCTTCTTTCGAATGATAAATTTGTATCAACAAATTCATATCTTATATTTTGTATTTCTGCAATTTCTAATCGTCTTTTTAGTCCAACACCTAAAATGGATCTTTCGATTGTCAGATACTCATAATCAATTAGTATAATCTCCTTGCCTAACAGACCCCATATTAAAAAGAAAATTGCTGAAAGTCCACCAATAGTCCAGCCAATCATCCAAATAGTACTAAATGCATCAACACCAAAACCCGCTATAGTACCAGTTATTCCCATAAACCAAAGACATAGCCATATTGGAATCCATATTAGAATGAACCAGTTTTTCTTCGTTGGAATTTCAATTATTAATTCGTCAAATGTATCGACTAACTTTGCTTTTCCGTTGTGTAACATAATTATTTTATCTGTAATGTTTTTATAGTTCTTTTTCTTTATTCCCCAGGCATTCATTATTTACAGCTCCAAAGTTAATAATTGTTTTTGATTATCACCATAATTTAGTCAGCAAAGTTAATACAAACAAAAAACCGTTCAGATCCTTGCGGAACAGAACGGTTGAGTGTGACGGGTAACGATAAAAGAAAATATCTTACAGGAGATTTTTAAAGTACTATTGAAAATAACGCATTAGGAGCTAACTAGCATTTTATATCCCAAGTCCATCGTGAAAAGCAGTAACAGTAGCTTTCGATTGCAGGATTTTTGATTCAGGCGGAACACTGTTTGTCAACCAAACGTTTCCACCAATCGTTGAGTTGCGACCAATAGTGATTCGCCCAAGAATACTCGTATTGGCATAAACTACCACGTTATCTTCCAAAATAGGATGGCGTGGTATGTTTTTGGGCTTGCCGTTTTCGTCCAGCGAGAAACTTTTTGCTCCCAGTGTAACCCCCTGATAAAGTTTCACGCGGTTACCAATGACGCTCGTTTCTCCAATAACAACACCGGTTCCATGATCGATACTGAAGTACTCACCAATTTTCGCAGCAGGATGGATATCAATTCCGGTCTCTGAATGGGCCAGCTCTGTTATCACTCGTGGAATAATTGGCACACCCAGCTTCAACAATTCATGTGCAATGCGGTAATTAAATACTGCACGAATAGTTGGATAAGAGAAAATGACTTCTCCATAACTTTTAGCAGCCGGGTCACTATCAAAAGTGGCTTTAATATCGGTTGCAACAATTCGTTTAAGTTCCGGTAATTTATTTATCAATGCCTTGGCTATTTCTGGTGCAAGTTTTTCCGACTCAATACATTGATCTTCGGTAGCCTCAAAGCACAAACCATTTTTCACCTGATCTTTCAGCAGTAAATACAATCTTTCTAGATTCACACCCAAGTGAAAACTCAAGGTATCGGTATCACTAACTGTATCTCCGAAATAACCCGGAAAAATAACACTGCGAAAAAAATCTACAATCTCTGACAATTTTTGCAACGAAGGCAGTGGCTTGTCATGCAATGGAATGTATTGATACTCCTCAACAGAATCGCTAATTAATAACGATATATTTTTTTGAATAACATTGATTATGGAAGGCTTCATAATTAGTTTGTGTTAGTTGGCTTCGCCGATATTTTACTTCGAAAGTTTATTTGTGCTTTACTACTTGTTATTTAGCTGCGCCGTTATTTACTTCGTGTTATTTGTGTTTAGCACATTATTTACTTCGTGTTATTTCTCTCATAAAATAACGCCCGAAGGGCAAATAACTATCAATAGCATCCGACGGATTAACAACATTTAACAACAGCGAAGCTTAAAGTCAAAAAACTTCAATTGGCACTTCTTTGCTAATTCCATTCTGAATGTTGAAAGCTTTTAAAACCGGAATTTCAGCAGACAATGATACAATCAGATACAAAATATTAGGATCGAAAGCCAATCGGATATCTTCTACTGACGGACGCGAAGGCGTTTCGGGATGACTGTGATAGTTGGCAATAATCTCCAAGCCTTCAGTACGTGCCGAACGCAATACCTGAAACTGTTCAGCCGGATCGAACGAAAAGTGTTCCGGGCTGTGGTCGATATTAGTCAGCGCGTGTTGTTTTACAACTTCACCAGCTGTACCCACCAGTAATCCACAAGCTTCGTTTGGCAATTCGGCATAAGCCTGCGCCACTATTCCATCATAAATAGCTGTTGGTATGCGTATCATTTCTGAATCACTACTGTATGAGTTCCTTTTACTTCGGCTTCGGTTATCGAAAGCACTGTAAATCCTTGTTCAGTTGAACTTCTTGGCACATTTTCCAAGGGTTCACCTTCGGTAAGAAGTACTTCAAGGGTATCGCCCGATTTCAATTTCGAAAGTTCAATCTTTGTTTTCACAAAAGTCATTGGACAATGTTCTTTTGTTATATCTAATTTGTAATTTGCCATGATATTTTATTGTTAGTTGCCTTTTGGGCATTAATTGTTTTGAGTTATATATTAATCAAGCAGTTTAAGAATATCCAACACAGCCGGATAAGATCTATCTGAGAAAGTAAGCCCAGGCCTCTTTCACTCATCTTTTTTGCTGTTTTTGCCAGGATTCCTTTTGCTTTTTCAACATCAAACTGTCCTGCAAATGAAACCAGATACCATTTGATAAACGTCAGACAAGCTGTATCTTCAATGATTGAAGCGTTTACATTGGTTTTATCGGCTTTACTTTTCAACGTATCAACAATCTCATCAATACTGTCATTGTCAATTCCTGAATCCTGAAGAACAGCACTTGTTACTTTAAGTTGATATTCCATTACCGCAGCTCTCCATTGGTAATAACCCTTTTTATCCATTGGCAAGGTTCCACGCGGAATACTCCATATCGACTCATATGCTGACATTTCGCAGCCAGTTTCAATTCAAAAGAGCTGTTCGGTTCTACTTTTTCAAGTATTGTCAACATTCTGTTGCTATACAATAATTCAGCTTTTATCTCTTTGCCATCAATTATTTCTACGCTTGGGTCTATAATATGAATATCATCTATTCTTCGAATAGCTTCAAGATATTGTTCTTCAGAAACCATGTAACAATATTAGATAAACAATGTTTGACCTCCGTCAGCAATTTTCAGGAAGGTTGCTACTCCAAGCACATCTTTTACTTCGGGAATCAAATCCGATTTTTGAATGCCCAGAATATGCATTGCCATTTCGCAGGCGTAGAAGTTTACTCCAAGAACTTTTGCTGCTTCAACCAACTCTTCGAGTGTTGCCACATTGTTTTTACGCATTAAGTAGCGGAAAATTTTAGGGCTAATGCCGCCAAAGTTCAACCTACTTACAGGAGCACTTTTCAATCCACCCATAAATACACCGAATACTTTCGGCAAAAATCCTTTACCAACCGGACTGCGACCTTGTTTGATTTTGATTGAATCCAAACCCCAAAATGTGAAAAACACATTTACTTCGTAACCAACAGCTGCTGCACCGGTGGCTAATGTAAATACTGCTACCAGCTTATCGAAATCGCCGCTGAAGCCAATCAAAGAAAGTTTTTTTGTATTCGGATCTAGTTTAATTTCTGTTGTTGCCATAATTATTATTTTTTTTGTCTCGCGATTTCCAAATTGTGCTAATTGTTATATATCTGCGATTTGGAATTATTCCCTTTGGTCATGACCGTTGGTTCGAGAGACCCGTATTTTAATGTTTTTGTTTTCTATGACTTTCGATATCGCAAACCGCTTGTTCATAATCAACTAAACCTGTTACAGTTGGGTGACTACCACAAACCGGGCAATTATCGTTTGGTTTTGATTTGATGGTTCTGAATTCCATTGTTTTGGCATTGAAAGTAAGCAAACGGTTAGTAAGCAAATCGCCTACACCGGTCAGATACTTCAATACTTCAGCAGCTTGGATAGTTCCCAACATACCTGCAATGGCACCTAATACTCCTGCTTGTGAACAGGTTGGTACTGCATTTGGTGGAGGTGGCGAGTGGAACAAACAACGGTAACAAGCTGATCCAGGTACATACGTTAGCGTTTGTCCGTCGAAACGCAAAATTCCACCGTGTGAGAATGGCTTCTTGGCAATAACGCAGGCATCGTTTATGAGGAATTTTACCGGAAAATTATCGGTACCATCCACCACGAAATCGTAATCCTGTATAATTTCCAATGCATTTTCAGCTGTCAGTAATTTCTGATACGTTATCACTTTCACATCAGGATTAATCAGGTTGATTTTCTCCTTTGCCGAAATTACTTTGGGTTTGTTTACATCCGGAGTAAAGTGAATAACCTGACGTTGCAGGTTGCTTAAATCCACCACATCACCGTCTATAATTCCGATTGTACCTACACCGGCAGCTGCCAGATACAATGCAATCGGTGCTCCAAGTCCACCGGCACCAACTATCAGCACTTTGCCGTTGTTTATTTTTTCCTGTCCTTCCACACCTACGTCTTGAAGCAGTATGTGGCGACTATATCGTTGTATTTGTTCTTCTGTAAAATCCATAATTTCATTTACTATTTATTCATTTACTATTTACCATTACTAATTCAAAATAGTAATTGGTCAATTTTCAAATGGTCAATTAAAGCGAGCCTCCACCCATGAAATAAAGGAAATCTAATTCATCGCCTTCTGCGACCTGTGTACTGTCGAAATCATCACGGTTTACAAACTGACCGTTAAGTTGGATTGAAACCATTTCCGGTTGAGCCACATTATTCAATTTAATTAATTCTGTAATTGAGATAGGCGTTTCTACCTCCTGTGCTTTGCCGTTTACTGAAATTTTACTCATTTTGTTAGAATTTTATCTTGTTTGTATCTTTTAGTTTTCCGCATATAAAATTTTCATACCCTGGGAAAAGTAGCAATTTCCGAATAAATTAATCGAACAACTCAACAATTATAACATGTTGATTGTTTTGCTGCTCGAAACCCAATCAACTTAGAAAGTCAGACTTTACTGACTCACAACAGATTTTAAAGTGTTGAATTTTACGATACAAAGGTCAGGATTCGAAATAAAATCTGAAATACCATTCATCGGGCATTTTTATACCCTGTTTGTGGTATAAAATTTACATCAAAAGCGGTATTTACCACACTTTGGGTATTAGCTATCTTTGCACAATAATAATTACAAACTTAGAATGATTAAAAATAACTTTATTCCACTGTCAGAGGAACAACTAAATTTACTTACCGAACTGTCAAACTCGTTATCACCTGAGCAAATCAATTGGGTTTCAGGTTATTTCACAGGATTGTCGGCTCAGGGATTAAGAGTTGGACCTGTAGCTGAAAAGCCAACAAAAGCTTTTACATTTAATGCTCCGACTGTATCTAAACCAGCCGAGAAAAGTAAATCGCTCACAATATTATACGGCTCAAGAACCGGAAATGGCGAAGGAGTAGCTAAACAAGCATTGAAAAACGCAACCGCTTTAGGTTTTGATGCAAAGCTTAAGAGCATGGAAAGCTATAAAAACAACGACTTGAAAGCAGAAACCAATCTGTTGGTTATTGTGAGTACACATGGCGAGGGTGAACCACCGTTTCAGGCTAAAACATTTCATGAGTTTTTGCACAGTAAACGCGCTCCAAAACTGGACGGATTAAACTTTGCGGTATTGGCATTGGGAGATAGTTCATACTTAAAATTCTGTCAGACAGGAATTGAATTTGACAATCGCCTGGAGGAATTAGGTGCAAAACGTATTTTGCAACGAGTAGATTGTGATGTAAATTTCCGTGTACAAGCATTGGAATGGATTACCGATAGTCTGGCTGTATTGAATGATAAGAAAAGTGATGCAACTATAGTGGAAGAAATTTCTGAAGTTGAAGAATCGGAATCGGGTAGCGAATTCGAGAAAAACAATCCTTTTCAAGCTCAGGTATTGGAAAAAGTCTTTTTACATGGGCGTGACAGCAACAGGCAAACACTTCATGTAGAATTGTCGCTCGAAGATTCAGGATTGACTTATGAGCCGGGTGATTCCCTTGGTATTTTTGCAACCAATCCACCCGAATTAGTAGAACATTTACTGCAAATAGTAAATTTATCACCCGATGAAATTGTAAAATGGGAAAATAAACCGATTTCGTTGAGCGACACGCTTTTTAAAAACTACGAGCTAACACAAATTACGCCGGATGTTTTAAACCGTTTTGCTAAACTAACAGACAATGATAAGCTTAAACAAATACTGGCTTCCCACGAAACAGTAAAAGAGTTTATTTTTGGTAAAGATTTAGTAGATTTATTTACTCTTTTTCCTGAAAAACTAACTGCAGAGCAATTTATTTCGTTGTTGCGCCCAATTCAACCCCGCTTATATTCCATTTCGTCTAGCCCATTGGCAAACCCGGATGAAGTTCACTTAACAGTAGGAGTTGTAAAATACCAAAGTGGTGACAGAGAAAAAACAGGACTTTGCTCGGTATTTTTATCTGACCGCACCGGTGAAAACGAAAGTGCTCCCGTATTCATTGAAAAAAACAAAAACTTCCGACTTCCTGAAAATCCTGAAACACCAATTATCATGGTTGGAGCAGGAACCGGAATAGCACCTTACCGTGCCTTTGTCCAGCATCGTGAAATGGACGAGAAAAGAGGAAAAAGCTGGTTGATTTTTGGAAACCGTCATTCCGAAAGTGAATTTCTATATCAGCTCGAATGGCAACGATTGCTGCGTGAAGGAGTTCTTACCCGATTAGATGTGGCTTTCTCCCGTGATTCTGACAAAAAAGTATATGTTCAGGATCGTATTCGCGAACAAGGAAAATTGCTGTTTGACTGGTTGGAAAAAGGAGCGCATTTTTACGTCTGCGGCGATATGAAAAAGATGGCTCACGATGTCAATAACGCATTACTTGAAGTAATTCAGGAACACGGCGGAAAGAATAAAGAGGCCGCCGAAGCCTATGTACTAAGCCTTCAACACCAACGTCGTTACCAAACTGACGTTTACTAAATTCATAATCATCCATTATGAATTATGAATTAAAAATTTTGAATTAATATTTAATTATGAGCGAAATAAAACTATCCGAAGTAGAACGGATTAAAATAGAAAGTAACTACCTGCGCGGAAATATTGTTGAAGACCTGGCCAACCCGATTACTGCAGGGGTTAGTGAAGATAACCAGCAATTGATGAAGCTCCATGGTTCATATCAACAACAAGACCGCGATTTAGACGAAGAGCGTCGTAAGCAAAAACTGGAGCCACTTTACAGCTTCCTTATCCGTGTGCGTGTTCCCGGAGGTGTTGCGACAGCAAAACAATGGCTTGACATTGACAAACTCGCTGATACATACGGGAATCCTACGATTAAACTAACTACCCGCCAGGCATTTGAATTACACGGCGTAGTAAAACGGAAACTCCGTGCAACCATCAATGGTATCAACAAAACTTTGCTGGATACATTGGCTGCTTGTGGTGACGTAAATCGCAACGTCATGTCTTCTGCAAATCCTTGGGAGAGTGAAGTTCATCAACAGGTTTATAACGATGCCCGTGCCTTACACACCGATTTATCGCCACAAACAACTGCTTATCATGAAATTTGGGTGGACGACGAACTGGTTGCCGGAGGTGAGAAAAAAGAAGATTTCGAACCCTTGTATGGTAAAACGTATTTGCCCCGCAAGTTTAAAGTGGCTATTGCTATTCCACCACGTAACGATGTTGATGTTTATGCTAACGACCTTGGTTTAATTGCCATTGCTGAAAACGGGAAATTGCTTGGATATAATATCCTTGCCGGTGGTGGCATGGGAATGACCTTTGGTATTGAAACAACCTATCCACGACTGGGCAATTTAATTGGCTTTGTAAAACCGGAAGATGTTGTTGAAGCTGCAAAAGCGGTTATTATCTGGCAGCGCGACAACGGAAATCGTTCTGATCGTAAGAATGCCCGATTGAAATATACGATAGATCGTCTGGGCCTGAACATATTTAAAAATGCTATCAGAACAGCATTAGGCGACAAGCTGGAAGAAGCAAGACCATTCCATTTCGATAGTAACGGCGACAAATACGGTTGGGAAAAAGGCTATAATGGCAAATGGTATTTCACGTTGTATGTTGAAGGTGGTAAAGTGAAAAACGATCACAAACTTCAACTCAAAACAGCTTTACAGGAAATTGCCCAAAACCATACCGGGAATTTCATTCTTACCGGAAATCAAAATCTTGTCATTGCCGATGTAGAAGAAGCAGACAAAGCAAAAATCGAAAAGTTGCTTGAAAAATGGAAACTAAACAAGCACTTTGGTGGTTTGCGTCGTAACAGCCTTGCTTGCGTGGCACTTCCACTTTGCGGAATGGCTTTTGCTGAAGCTGAACGTTATTTGCCTTCGCTTGTTGATAAAATTGAGATTGAGCTCAAGGCACTTCATTTGGAGGAAGATGATATCATTCTCCGCATGACAGGCTGTCCGAATGGGTGTGCACGCCCTTATCTGGGTGAGATTGGCTTGGTTGGTAAATCACCAGGTAAATACAATCTCTATTTAGGGGCCGGATTCACCGGGAACCGACTGAATAAGTTGTATGCTGAGCTTCTTTCGGAGGGAGAAATACTGGCTGCTTTACGTCCTATTTTAGCCGATTATGCTGCAAACAGAAACAGTGCCGAACGATTTGGGGATTTTGTTGTTCGCAAAGGATATGTGAATGCTACCATTGAAGGACTTCAGTTCCACAAGGATATAAAGCCTTTTCAGAAATAAGCTTTATACTTTGTAAATCAGATAAAGAACCGGATAGAAATGTTCGGTTCTTTTTTATTTTACAGCAGATAAAAATCAGGACAATACATAAATATGCAAAACATTACCAATTAAAAGAAAAAGATTGTTTATTGTTTGAAAATGAAACGAAAAACCATTACTTTTGCGCAGTTTAAAACAAAATCAAATTTACCACAACGTGAAATTAGCAAAATCGCCTTCCGACTGTACATGCAAAGAAGAAATTCGCCAACAAATTGACATCATAGACAAAGAAATAATTGCACTCTTTGCTCAACGATTTCAGTATGTTAGTGAAATCGTAAGATACAAAACCGATGTTGAAAGCGTTGTGGCTGAAGACCGAAAAAACCACGTAATTAAAGCCCGTGGAGAATGGGCCGAAGAACATGGATTGGACAAACAAACCTTCGAACAAATCTATCGTTTTTTAGTAGATCACAACATTGGAAAAGAGTTAGAAATTTTAGAAAAAAGACCTAACCCTGCGAGCTAATGATATCAGAAAACTGGAAAAAAGAAATTGAAAATAAAATAATAGCAAATAAAATTAGCATGTTCAAACAAGAAATTAAAGTTATGGATTGCACCGTACGCGACGGTGGATTGATGAATAAGTGGCAATTTTCAGACGATTTCGTTCGTGGAGTTTATAATGCTTGTGTAGAAGCAGGTGTCGATTATATGGAAATCGGCTATCTGAGCAGTGAAAAAGCTTTCGATCGCAGCGTATACGGTCCATGGAAATTCTGTCATCAAAAAGACCTTGAACGCATTGTTGGTAAAAATGAAACCAATCTGAAACTTTCTGCTATGGCTGATATCGGCCGTATTGATTTAGAGGATATACCAATGGCCGAAGACAGTCTGTTGGACATGATTCGTGTGGCTTGTTATGTGCATCAGGTCGACAAAGCAGTTGCACTGGCTCATCACTGCATGGACAAAGGTTACGAAGTTTGTATCAATTTAATGGCAGTTTCTACAGTAAACGAACATGAACTGGATGAAGCATTGAAAGACATTGCAGCTTCACGTGTAAAAACCTTCTATGCTGTAGATAGTTTCGGAAGCATGTATGTAGAATCAATCCAGCATTTGGTGCGCAAATACATGGCAGCATTGCCAGGTAAAGAAATTGGAATTCATGCACACAACAACATGCAAATGGCTATGTCCAACACTTATACAGCCATTATGGAAGGCTGTACAATGCTCGATGCAACATTGATGGGACTTGGTCGCGGCGCAGGAAACTGCCCGATTGAAATTCTGATTGCTTTCCTCAAAAATCCAAAATATCGCCTATTGCCTTTATTACAGGTTATTCAGGATTATGTTCACCCAATGCAAAGTCAAATCGACTGGGGCTACCACATTCCTTACCTAATTTCAGGTGCTCTGAATGCACATCCACGCAGAAGTCTGGAATGGATGGATTCTGAACGCAAAAATGATTTCGTGACTTTTATGAAAGAAATGCACGACAACGAAGTATTGGAATAGAATTCGAATAAAAAAAGGAATAGAACAGAACAGGCGCTCAAAATTTTGAGTGCCTGTTCTGTTTTTCTATAATTCAATCAGATTTAGAATTTCAACTGAAAACCCAGCCCATTTGAACTTACTCCAAAATTTAAACTTATTCTTTTTTGATCCGGACGCATTATTGAGTTATTATATATCTTTATAGCATTCAATAGATGCACTTTAGACACAATGGTTACAGGTATAAAAGCTACAAATGAGCCAAGCCCAATTGCTAATGGAGCGACATTATTTTCTTTCAAAAGAGCTATACAACCATATGCAGTAAAGCCTACTCCAATAACTGCCAACACAGTACCGGTTTTATTACCTACATCATAAGCCATAAACTCGGTATTTTCTGGTTTATTTTTGGAGAAAATTTCACTGAGCCTCTTATAATCAAGTTTTTCACCGGCACGATAATATGTAACTCCCTGATTATTATTTAAAATTCTGATAGTATCATTTCTTGTTAGCACCTGATTTAACTGTGCAACAATAGTAATATTCACTAGAAACAAGAAACTAAAGATAACTAATTTTTTCATGATTTTTTTAATCAAATACACTTATAATTTCTCTACAAAGATATAATATTTCACTTTAAGTTTTTCCAATTTACCAAAATTAATTATGATTATGGAACATTTCTACTCATAAAATTGCGTCAAACTATAGCTCCCATCTCAAATATTTATTGTATATTTGTCTGTTTTTCGAGGAAGTATTTTTTTCATCAAAAAGGATTAAAATACGATTTCCAAACAACTGTAAACAAATAACTTAAAATAAAAATGAGCGACGAAGAAAAAGCAAGAAACACTGCAAGTGCCAATTATGGCGCAAGTAGCATTCAGGTGCTGGAAGGTTTGGAAGCAGTGCGCAAACGCCCTGCAATGTATATCGGTGATATCGGTGTAAAGGGCTTGCACCATTTGGTTTACGAAGTTGTCGACAATTCAATCGATGAAGCAATGGCAGGTCATTGCGACACGATTAATGTAACAATAAATGAAAACAATTCCATTACGGTCGTTGATAATGGTCGTGGTATTCCTGTTGATATGCACGAAAAAGAAGGCAAATCAGCTCTGGAAGTAGTTATGACTGTACTCCATGCCGGAGGAAAGTTTGATAAAGACAGTTATAAAGTTTCAGGAGGTTTGCACGGTGTTGGTGTATCTTGTGTGAACGCACTTTCTACGTTACTTCACGTTGAAGTTTCACGTAGCGGCAAACTTTATATGCAGGAATACGAATGCGGAGTACCTAAATTTCCTGTAAAAGAAATCGGCACATCAACTACCAACGGAACTACGATAACATTTTTACCAGACAGCAGCATTTTTATCGAATCGGTTTACAAATATGATATTCTTGCCGGTCGTTTACGAGAACTGGCTTATTTGAATGCCGGAATAACACTGACATTGACCGATAGACGTCATTTAGAAGATGATGGATCTTTCCGAACCGAAACATTTCATTCGAAAGAAGGGTTGAAAGAATTTGTCGAATATATCGACGAAGCACGTGAAAAATTGATTGACAACGTAATTCATATCAATACCGAGAAGAATGGAACTCCTGTGGAAATTGCGATGACTTATAATACTTCATACAACGAGAATATCCATTCATACGTAAACAATATCAACACCATTGAAGGTGGAACTCACCTTGCCGGTTTCCGTCGCGGATTGACGCGTACGTTGAAAAAATATGCTGAAGATAGCAAAATGCTTGACAAACTAAAAATTGAAATTAGTGGAGATGACTTCCGTGAAGGGCTGACTGCTGTAATTTCAATTAAAGTTCAAGAACCACAATTCGAAGGACAAACCAAAACTAAATTAGGTAATAACGAGGTAATGGGTTCTGTTGATATGGCTGTAGGTGAAGCACTAGGAAATTACCTGGAAGAAAATCCAAAAGCGGCACGTATCATTGTTGAGAAAGTAATATTGGCTGCAACAGCCCGTCACGCTGCCCGCAAAGCTCGTGAAATGGTACAACGCAAATCGCCACTTTCCGGTGGTGGATTACCAGGCAAATTGGCCGACTGTGCTGATAAGGATCCTGAAAAATGCGAGTTATTCCTTGTCGAAGGAGATTCTGCAGGTGGAACCGCAAAACAAGGACGTAGCCGTCAGTTTCAGGCAATTTTACCATTACGTGGTAAAATTCTGAATGTAGAAAAAGCCATGCAACACAAAGTACTGGAAAGTGAAGAAATTCGCAACATTTACACTGCTCTCGGCGTAACTATTGGTACTGAAGAAGACAGCAAAGCACTAAATATTAAAAAACTTCGTTATCACAAAATCATTATCATGACCGATGCCGACGTGGACGGAAGCCACATTGCAACGCTGATTATGACTTTCTTCTTCCGCCACATGAAAGAGTTGATTGAGCAGGGTTATTTGTACATTGCTACTCCTCCACTCTATTTATGTAAGAAAGGGAAAAACGAAGAATATTGCTGGACAGACTTACAACGTCAGGCATTTATCGAAAAATTCGGTGGTGGCGCTGAAGGTGGAATTCACACACAACGTTATAAAGGTTTGGGTGAAATGAACGAAATTCAATTATGGGATACCACAATGAATCCTGAAAATCGTACTTTACGTCAGGTAAACATTGAAAATGCAGCAGAAGCTGACCATGTTTTCTCTATGTTGATGGGTGATGATGTTGCTCCACGTCGTGCATTTATTGAAGCAAACGCTACTTACGCGAAGATTGACGCTTAATAATTTCCAATTTTTCAATTTCCAATTCTCTAATAAGGGAATTGGAAATTGAAAATTGAAAAAATTGAAAATGAATGAACATAGCCGTTTTCTGCTCATCAAGTAATCATATTGCCGAACAATATAAAGAAGTTGCATTTCAACTGGGCGAATTTATAGCCGAAAGTGGAAATACCCTTGTTTATGGTGGCGCAACCGGAGGATTAATGGATTCAGTAGCCGAAGGTGCTCGTAGTAAAAACGGTGAAATTATAGGGGTCATACCCAATGCAGTTATCAAGATGAACCGTCAGAGTTCGATACCGACCAAACTTATTACGGTTGAAACTATGAGCGAACGGAAAGCTAAAATGAAGGCATTCTCTGACGTATTTATTATCCTCCCCGGAAGTTTTGGAACACTTGATGAAATGTTGGACATCGTAGCATCAGGGGTTGTTGGTGAACATAAAAAGCCCTTGATTCTTTTGAATCAAAATGGGTTTTACAATTTATTTCTTAACCAAATTGATTTAATGCGTGCTGAAATGTTTATACCTTCTGAAGAAAAGTATAAACCCATTATTGCCAACGACATGAATCATTGTATTGAGTTAATTAAATTATCAAATAAAAATTCATAATACCATTTCATCATGAATCTGTTTTGGAAAAAACTCTTTGGAAAAATTACTCCAACAGCTAAACTCGAAAAAAACGAAGCGGATTTGGTAAAAGCCATGCATCGTTATGAAGAAGTGGAAAAATCTGTAGAACTAGCTGAATATAAGAAGCTATTTCATGTTGTAAAAGCTGCTGAATTTCAGCAAAACAAAAAGATTCTTCAAAATCGGAAATATAAAGACACTGAGGAGTTCAGAATAAGCAAGAAGTTTAAAAAACTCCACAACTCACCTTCTATTCAACTATATTACGAAGTTTTGAATTCGGAAGGTTTGAAACAATATCTTCATTTCAAAAGCACATCCGAATATGAGTTTCTGGGTGACAAAAAGAAACTTAAAGCTTCTGAATCACTACGTAAACTAAAAGCTTTTGAAAAATCGAAAGCATTTAAAGTCTACAGCCGTTTCCACGAGTCATATATTATTAAAGAGTACGAACAAGCTAAAGCTAAAATTGCAACACCTGAATTTATAAAGGCGAATGAATTCTGGGCAAATAATAACCGTTGGCACAGCACACCTGAATTTGCCAAGCAAGAGCGTTTTTACGAATTAGCAAAAAATCCAGACATTGTATTTCATGAGAACGAAAAGCCAGAGCGTTTTAAGAAATACCGTTCAATGAAACTTACATTTAAGGACGAATTTGACTGGAACACGCTCGATAAATCACATTGGAACTTCGGATTTCACTACAAAAGCCCTGATCTTATCGGAGATCACTCATTTGCGAATGAAAAACAAGCTAACAATTCCGGTAAAAATATTTCTGTTGAAGACGGTATCCTGAAAATTGCCACCAAACACGAAAAGGTGACTGCCCGTGCCTGGCATCCCCGAAGAGGCTTCATGGAAAAAGAATATCATTTTACTTCAGACGTACTTCAGACAGCAGATACTTTCAGCCAGAAATACGGAGTTATAAGGGCTAAGCTTCGCTGTACCGGGAACGTACAACATGCTTTTTGGTTGGGTTCAGATGGAAAACTTCCTCATATCAATATTTTTCATTACAATGGCAAAAAAATTACCGTTGGGAATGCGAACATCAATCTTTTCGATAGCATTAAAATTGCCGGTCTTAACCCATCGCAATACTTCATCTACACCTTAATCTGGAATAAGAAAGAATTGATTTGGATGATAAACGATCTTGAAGTTTATCGTACTTCCAGCAATGTACCAAACGAAGAAATGTTTCTATCATTTAATTCATTTATATCCGAAAGCCAGCGAGGTAGTACCGGCAGTATTGAAGTTGATTGGGTGAGGGTTTATGCAAATTAACCGCAAATGATTTCAATAATTATCTGCTCCAGAGCTAAAGAAATTTCTGCATCTCTAGCCAACAATATCCAACAGACCATAGGATGTGAGTATGAATTAATTCTAATAGACAACTCACACAACCAGCATAGTATTTTTTCGGCATACAATACCGGAATTGAAAGAAGCAAATTCTCGCATCTGTGTTTTATACATGATGATGTAGAGTTTGTCACAACAGGTTGGGGCAATAAAATAGCCAAATACTTAATAAATCTTCCAAACATTGGTCTTATTGGCTTAGCCGGTGGGAAGGCTGCATTTCATGTACCGTTTGGCTGGACTTCTTACCTACCTGTTGTAAATATCATTCATTCGTTACCGGGAAAAAATAGTTCGAGAATAGAAAAACGGGAACAAACACAAATAAATGGAGATGTAAGTCCCCAGTCAGTAGTTTTACTTGATGGTGTTTTCTTGTGTGCTAATAAAAGCTTTTTTTTGAAATGCTCTTTTGATGAAAATATTGGTGGCTTTCATGGCTATGATTTAGACATTTCAATGAATTCATTTTCTAAGGGTTATACTAATTATGTCATTCTAAATGTGGATATAAAGCATTATTCTAAAGGCACTTTTGGTATTGAATATCTAAATACATTAGTTCAAATACACAAAAAATGGGAAAGCGAACTCCCTTTTATTGAAAGAGCCTGTAAAATAACTCCTGAAAGTTTACAAAAGTTAGAAATGAAAACATTGGTGCGACTAAAGAAAAGGTTGGTTCGTTCAGGGATGACTTTTGAAAAAATAAAACCAATAATTACGAAATATGTAAAGGAACAAGGTAGCGGATTTGATAAATATATGCTAATCTTTTTAGACATTCAGCTTTATCTAATTAAGCTGACTTCAATTTTAAGGAAACGAATGATTGCTCAAAATTAAAATTTGCATCTGTTTATAAGCAACCTAATTGCAATTTATGAAAAAGATTTGTGCAATAACAATGGCAAGAAATGATAATTTCTTTTTGGATCGGTGGATAAAATATTACGGATTGCAGCTAGGTTTTGAAAACCTATATGTACTTTTAGATGGTGAAGAGCAAGTTCCGCCGAAAATTGCAGACAAAGTAAATGTAACGCATTTCAAACATATTGAAGCTAAAGTTGCTGCCTCAGACAAAAGAAGAATAAACACTATTAACGATGTTGCATGGCGGCTTTTTAACAGATATGATTTGATTATTGGAACAGATACAGATGAATTCCTGATTGTTGATCCACTTTGTGGCAAAACATTGTTTGACTATTTAAACACCACAAACATAAGAAGCTCATTATCGGGACTTGGACTTGATGTTGGGCAAAACCTAAAAGAGGAAAATAGTCTAAATAAAGAAGATGAAATTTTATCACAGCGGTCCTATGCACTTGTTTCGTCGCGCTATACTAAACCATCTGTAATCTCAAAACCAATGCGCTGGGGGGCTGGCTTTCACAGAGTCAAAAATACGAATTATAACATTGATAAGAATTTGTTTCTGCTTCATTTTGGTTGCATTGATTATGGGATGATTGAGGCAAAATTTAGTGATGCTGAGAAAATCAAAAGCGGTTGGAAGCGGCATTTAAAAAAGAGAATCAAAACCATAACGTGTATTTCCGAAAAAAAAGCATTTGCCGGTGATAAGGTTTTTCCAATCGCAAGATGCATACAAACTTACTGCAAGTCACCATTTGCGTGGAACAAGCCAACAATGGCAAATTGGAAATTAGTAATAAAAATTCCTGAACGATTCAAAGGCGTGATTTAATATGCAAAATAATGATCCTATCGATGTTGTTATCTCTTGGGTAGACGGAAATGATCCGGTTCACAAACTCAAGATAAAACCTTATTTAAATAAACAAGCCCAAATTTCGGAAGATATTGCAGGTCCGACACGATTTCGATCCGAAGGAGAAATTTTTTATTGCGTGTCCTCAATTCTCATATTTGCACCCTTTGTAAGAAAGATATTTATCATCACTGACAATCAAAATCCTCAATTTGATAATTTTATTCGTAAAAACTTCCCTGAAAGCACAATACCGGTTGTAATTGTTGATCACTCAGAAATATTTAAAGGATATGAAGAGCACCTGCCCGTATTTAATAGCATATCCATAGAAACCTGTATATTTAAGACTCCTGATTTGTGTGAGAATTTCGTATATTTCAATGATGATTTCTTCCTGACCAGGCCAATTAAACCTGAAGATTGGTTTATCCAGAACAAACCTGTGGCATACGGTTATTGGAGAAGTATTTTACTAGACAGAACTTTATCATTTATCAAACCCAGAAAAAACGGCTACAAGCCTTTTGGATATAAGGACTCCATTTTAAATGCAGCTAAATGTATCGGACAAAAAGGCAAATACTTTTATATGACACATTCACCACAGGCTATGAAAAAGAGCCTGTTAGAGGAATACTTCGCAGAAAATCCTGACAAAATCATTGCAAATATATCTCACAAATTCCGTGAGAAAACACAGTTCAATCCTCAGGCACTATTTTATTTATTAGCCTTTAAAACCAACAACTGTATTCAGAATTCAGAAATGAAAACATTATTCATGAAACCTGTCAGATGCAACACGTCATATGTAGACAGAAAAATGAAAGTTTTAGAAAACAATTCTGACATTTTATTTTGCTGTATTGAGTCAATTGATATGGCTGAAAAAGCTGACCAACAAAAGATTTTTAATTGGTTAGGAGAACTATTAAATATCACAACTATTGGTCTATGAAGATTTTTTTCGTTATAAAAGCATTGCATTTACCGGCAGGAACCGAACGTGCAACTATTAACCTTGCCAACGAGTTAGCACAAAGGAACTACGATATAGGTTTAATTTCATTTGCAAATGACGGGGAACCTTTCTTTGCTGTAAATTCAAAAGTCAAACTTTTTTACTTACACAAAAATCACGACAAAAGGAGTGGAATCGTGCGAGATATCTCAAGGCGAATCAAATTAAGACAATTATACAAAGAAGAAAAACCTGACTTAATAATTATTGTCGGTTCAGGTCGGTCCATGCTAAATATACCCGCAGCACGAGGTATAAAGAAGATTACCTGGGAACATTTTAATGCTAATATTAATTGGCATCTGTTTCATCCTTTGTCGAGGAAATTGGCAGCAATGTATTCAGATAGCATTGTTACACTGACAAATCAGGATGCAGAAAATTACAAAAAAAAGTTTTCGGCTAAAAGAGTAGTTTGCATACCCAATCCGATAACGATTGATAGCACAATAAAATCACCACTCACAGAGAAAAGGGTGTTGGCAATTGGCCGTTTTATGAAGCAAAAGGGCTTTGATTATCTTATCGATGCCTGGAGTAAGGTGGAAAATCGGAATAACGGTTGGAAACTACGAATTATTGGAACAGGACCTTTATTACCTCTTATGATGGAGAAAATAAAACAATACAATTTAGAAGATTCTATTGAATTGATACCCTCATCCAACAATGTTATTGAACAATACCAACAAGCTTCCATCTATGTTATGTCCTCCCGCTATGAAGGATTGCCACTTGTATTGATAGAAGCAATGGCAATGGGATTGCCGATTATTAGCTTTGACTGCGAAACCGGTCCACGCGATATTGTTGAATGTGACATAACCGGACGTTTAGTGCCACCCTTTGATATCAACAAACTGGCATTTGAGTTGGATAATTTGATGAACGATGAGTCAAAACGGAAGTTTTATTCTGAAAATGCCATTCGCAAAGTCGCCAAATTTGATACAGAAAAAATTATTACTAAATGGGAAACACTGTTTCACGA
>Ga0302215_10001036_pt1 | contig 20224 bp, 18 predicted proteins | sample II_Fen_N3_1_FD_194580 | JGI IMG/M metagenome (GOLD analysis project Ga0302215, IMG submission 194580) | Peat permafrost microbial communities from Stordalen Mire near Abisko, Sweden - II_Fen_N3_1 | ecosystem: Environmental > Terrestrial > Soil > Wetlands > Permafrost | place: Sweden: Abisko...
TTCGAGAACGCCTTAGTCACAACCCCTGAAGCACAAAAGGCACTTGATTATATTGCCCTGCTTTACATGCTGGAAGGGAATCTAAAGGCAGAAGGTGCCGACCACGAGCAGATACGCAAAGAGCGGGAACAAAAGGCTTATCCGATATTACAACAAATGGAAAGTTGGATGAGGCAAACCTTCAATAGTTGTACTCCAAAAAGTCCCCTGGGAAAGGCCATTAGCTATGCTTTTGGAATGTGGCCCCGTATCTGTCGCTATTGCAAGGAAGGATATTACCATATTGACAACAACGCCGTTGAGAATGCCATTCGCCCTATAACTCTGGGACGCAAGAACTATTTGTTCTCCGGTAATGACAGCGGGGCGGAAGATAACTGCATATTCTATACCTTACTGGGAAGCTGTCTGCAGGCAGGTGTTGAACCAAGTAAATGGCTTACAACCACTCTTGAAAAAATACCTTCTTTGGAAAGTCCTATCAAGTGGGAAGACTTACTCCCATAGAAACCTAACAAATAAAACGGACTTAGAGAACTATGCTTGCTCTGAGTCCGTTTTTTTTGTGTGCTACAAACGGCAAATTTAGGATGCTTACCTTCTTTCGTATTTCAATTTAAATAAAGGAGCGTGATAATTGGGTTACTAATTCCGGATCAGATTTACGGATAAGTAACAAACAGGTCATTGAATATCACAACACAAAACCGCCATCGAATCAAGAGTTCGATGGCGGTTAACTAAATATTAATTGTCACAATTTACTTCAATGGCACATAACCTACCTTTTCTACGATAGCCTGACCTTCACCAGAAAGAATGAAGTTGACTAAAGGCAAATAATTTTTTTCGTTTTTCTTATCATAATAGAAAAACAACGGGCGAATAATTGGATATGTCTTGTCTACGGCTGTCTTCATTGACGGAGCAACAAAGTTTTTACCATCAAAAGATACATGAACTGCTTTCACATTTTTATTCAAATATGCCAGTCCTACATAACCAATAGCACCTTTTGTCTGACTAACTGATTGAACAATTGCACCGGTAGCAGGCATGCTTAAGATAGAACTCATATAATTTTTATTCAACAATACATGTTCTTTAAAGAACTCATAAGTACCTGAACTTGTTTCACGTGAGTAAGGAGTGATTTTAAGATCAGCACCACCCACTTGTTTCCAGTTTGTAATTTTTCCTGTAAAAATACCTTCCAATTGAGCCCTTGTTAATTTAGTTACGACATTTGAAGGATTAATAACTACTGCTAATGCATCAAAAGCGATCGTTTTTTCTACTATCGATTTACCGGCTTCCTGACATTTTGCTTTTTCATCAAATTTCATTTTACGTGATGCCATTGCTATGTCTGTAGTCCCTTCAAGAAGTGCAGCAATACCAACACCGCTACCTCCGCCAATAACAGTTACCGATTTACCGGTTTTCTTTCCAAATGCTTCAGCTTCTTTTTGGGCCAATGGTAATACGGTATCGCTCCCTTTTACTTTTTGAGCATAGAAGGATGGTGCCAGCGTGCAAACCATCATCAGTGATAAAATAAGTTTTTTCATTTTGTTGTTTTTTTAATATGTTGTTTATACCTTAATTTAGAATTTGTATTGCATACGAACTGTTAGAATGTTTGCTTTTAAAGCACTGGTAAAATCACTTCCCTTTGAAGTCATTGCACTGGAAGTTTCATTTGTTGGTATATCGTAGTAAACCATGAATTTTACATTGTTGTTCATGCGATATAAATATCCAAATCCAATGGTTGAGTAGGCGATATCGGCTTTCCCTGTTTTGCTTCCTGCAACTCCGATATTATTACCGGCAACATCTGTATTTGGATCATACCAGTCGTACTTAACAGTAAGACTGTTTTTTGTATCAGCAATATCCTGTGATAACTGAATATATCCACCTGAAAATTTTCGAATATAAATATCATTCGTTCCTTTATAATCATTTGCAGGAATGGTAGTAGTATTGTTATAACTTGATGTGCTACCACTTGTTCCCGGTTGAGTTCCTGAGATATATTCAGCACGTAAGGTAGTTAAACCAAAATCAGATGCAATGCTAAACTGACCATCTGCTCCAAAATACTGACGTGTTGCCAGTTGATTTTTATTAGAAGCACTGTCACCTACTGATGTGAATACATTACCCGCCATTTTATATACTTTGGTTGTAGGTTGAAAAACATAACCATTATACATTGATACTCCGATTCCATATTTAAACGTTGGAGTAGAATTATTATAGGTTAAATGAGCTATAAAATCTTTCTGACTTTTTAAATCAACACCAATAGCATTTCCGGCAAGTAATCCGGCATCAAGTTTCAACACATTCCAGGGAGAAGTTTTGGGAGCTTGTAACGTAATCATTCCACCTAAATCTCTTTCACTTGGAAACAATGTTTGAATGATTCGGCTTCTTTCAGGACTTTCACGCGACGAAGAAGAAAATTCGATTTCATAACCGAAGGGACGATTGAATACACCTCCTTTAAGTGTCAGAATATTTACCCAGGGATCCAAAGCAGCTACATAGGCTTCTTTAAGTACAACCCCTTTTTCAGTTGCATCAATATAAAAAACACCAACGCATCCGTTATCAGTATAGGTGGCTTTCAAACGACCACGGCGTACTCCGAACCGACTGAAATTTGCGCCGGGTGTAGTTACTGCATTCGCTTTTTCCCATGCATTTGCGCCAGACCCGACTTTCATGTCAAATGATTGATTCCCGTTTATATCAATCTGCGACATTTGCCATTCAGACTGAACGTAACCACTAATTTTCAATTTTTTTACCTGTAAGACTGCATCTTCAAGAGATGTAATCTTCTGATCAAGTAAATTAAGTGAATCTACTTTTTCCTCCTGTGAAAAAGCAAAGGTCGAACAAATAAGACCTAATGCAATAATAGCTAAACTTTTTAATTTCATTTCGAATAGAATTTAGATTTTCGTTTTTACTTATAATTAATTTAAATTATTTTCGATGCAAAGAAACTGCGATTAAGTTACAGTATTTTGACAAATATGTTACATTGTTATTACATTTTAAAATTGTAAATTAAATAGATATTTGTTAATTCAAACAGATAAAACGATAGTTTATAATACTATGGAATAATCAAAAAGAATAAGACCGAATTTCGTAATAGTTTTGTAACATATTCTTAATTCTATTTTAATATAAAAGCTATTACTTTGCAGTGTTTTTTTAAACTACATACAGCGTGAAACGATTTATAGAAAAATTAGTAGAAGGTGCGTTATTAATCAGTGGCAGCATAACCAGTATTACAATTCTGCTTATTGTATTATTTTTGTTTAAAGAAGCTTCCGGATTGTTCAACAGTCCGGTGATTGAAGACGGTTACGAATTGGCTTTTAACAAAACCAATCCGGTTAATAAATTAAGTTCATATCAAATCAAAGAAATTTTCGATGGTAAAATTACCAATTGGGATGAAGTAGGTGGAAAAGATCAACTGATTGAATTGGTAAGGCTGAGTGATTTGACAAAATATTATACAGAAGAAGAACTTGGTGCTTCGTTTGAAAACATACCGGCTAAAGCAAGTGAATTAACTTCTAAACATCCGGGCATTGTTCTTTTTCTGCCAAAGCAATATATAGCTAAAGATTTTAACGGGACACTACTCAAACAGGCAACCCTACAACCAGGCGATTTCTTTGGTGGGAAAGAGTGGTATCCTACAGCAACCCCTTCACCACAATATGGACTTTTACCCCTTTTACTTGGAACTATCTGGGTTAGTTTAGGTGCGATCCTCCTGTCATTACCATTTGGTATAGCCGTTGCCGTTTATTTAGCCGAAATTTCTTCTATGAGGATACGTAATATTTTAAAACCGGTAATTGAATTGCTGGCAGGTATACCTTCAGTTGTTTACGGCTTTTTTGGGTTGGTGGTTGTAGTCCCTTTCTTACAAAGGTCATTTCAGTTACCCGTAGGGGAAACTGCTCTGGCTGGGAGTATTATTTTGGGGATAATGGCTTTACCAACTATTATTACTGTAGCAGAAGATGCCATGCGAACAGTACCAAGGTCAATGAAAGAAGCAAGCCTTGCCTTAGGAGCTACACATTGGCAAACAATATATAAAGTCATAATTCCTTATTCCAAGTCTGGAATCACCTCGGCAGCTGTACTTGGAATCGGACGTGCCATTGGTGAAACTATGGCGGTATTGATGGTTACCGGAAATGCGGCAGTCATACCACATACTTTACTTGAACCGGTTCGTACTATACCTGCTACCATTGCCGCTGAATTAGGTGAAGCATCAGTTGGCAGCGGACACTACCAGGCATTATTTGCGTTGGGTTGTATTCTTTTTATCATTACCATGATTATAAGTATCAGCATTGAATTTATCGGCAAAAAAAAATACAGTTAAAGAACCCCCAGCCCCTAAAAAGGAGCAAGAAGGAGTAAAATACATTAATTAGAAAACAGGAATCAAAACACTCTTACCCCCCTTTAGGGGTTGGGGGTTGTCTTTAAAAAAACATTATGACACCAATTATACAGGCAAAACAAAATGACAGGAATAAGCGATGGTCTCAGGCTATAGCTTTTACTATCTTTAAACTGATGAGTTATTCAGTAGTCGCCATTTTAATTTTCATTCTTGGTTTTATTATTTCAAAAGGAATCGGAGTTATCAGTTGGGACTTTTTAACGAAAGCACCTGAAGACGGAATGACCAAGGGCGGAATTTTTCCTGCTATTGTTGGTACACTTTGCCTGGTAGCTGGCAGCAGTCTTTTTAGTTTTCCAATCGGTATCATGTCGGGTATTTATATGAACGAATATGCTGCCGGGAGTAAAATAGCTACTTTTATCCGTATCATGACCAATAACCTGAGTGGTGTTCCATCGGTAGTTTTTGGGCTTTTCGGGATGTCGTTATTCGTCAACACATTGAAATTCGGTGATTCAATCCTTGCAGGATCCTTAACATTAGGATTACTTTCATTACCTTTGGTGATTCGAACTACAGAGGAATCATTGAAAGCCATCGAGAATTCATACCGTGAAGGGAGTCTGGCATTAGGCGCAACCAAGCTGCAAACAATAGGCAAAGTGGTTCTTCCAATGGCTTTCCCAAACATCATTACCGGATTAATTTTATCCATAGGTAGGGTGTCAGGAGAAACGGCACCAATCCTTTTTACAGTAGCTGCCTATTTCTTGCCGAAATTACCAACGAGTATTTTCGATCAGGTCATGGCACTGCCATATCATTTATACGTGATATCAACCAGTGGGACCGACATTGAAGCGTCAAGGGGAATTGCGTACGGTACAGCCTTAGTGCTTATTGTTATTGTATTGTTGGTAAATATACTGGCCACAACTTTACGAAGTTACTTCTCGAAGAAAGTAAAAACGAATTAACAAACAACCCCCTGCCCCTAATGGGGGTAATTGGATGAATGTTAATCCAAAATAATAAAATATACAAACCGGGTCTTTAACTCCCCTTTAGGGGTTGGGGGTCGTTCAATTAGAAAAAAAAAGATGCTAACCATTGACGCAAAGAATGTTGATTTTTATTACAGCGATTATCACGCTTTGAAGAACATCAACCTTGAAGTTGAAAAGAATAAAGTAGTTGCTCTTATCGGACCTTCAGGGTGCGGGAAATCAACCTTTTTGAGAATTCTCAATCGGATGAATGACCTGATAGTCGGAACCCATATGACTGGTACCGTTTTGGTTGACGGGGAAGATATTTATGCTCCGAATGTCCACGTTGACGAATTGAGAAAACAAGTGGGGATGGTGTTTCAAAAGCCAAATCCTTTTCCTAAATCAATATTTGAAAATGTAGCATATGGTTTGCGCGTAAATGGAATAAAAGATAAAGAATATATTGAAAACAGGGTTATTGAGTCCATCAAATCAGCAGCCTTGTGGGACGAAGTGAAAGACAAACTCAAAAAATCGGCCTTTGCACTTTCGGGTGGTCAGCAACAACGGCTGTGTATTGCCCGTGCTCTGGCTATTTCACCGAAGGTGGTACTAATGGATGAACCTGCTTCAGCTCTTGATCCAATTTCAACAGCAAAAATAGAGGATTTGATTTATGAACTGAAAAAAGACTATACAATTATCATTGTTACACACAACATGCAACAGGCTTCGCGTGTTAGCGATAAAACAGCTTACTTTTATTTGGGTGAAATGATTGAATTTGATGAAACAACAAAAATATTCACGAATCCACAACAGATCTCTACTCAAAATTACGTAACTGGCAGGTTTGGTTGATAATAAATAACCCCCGACCACTAAAGGGGAGGAAGAAAAGAAGTAACTAATATTAAAAATAAGAAATAACACAAAACACATAACACATAACAATACTCACTCAAATTCCACTTTAGGGGTTAGAGGTTGGTATTAAATCATAAAAAATATGAGACACATAGAACAGGAATTATCAACCCTACGGCAAGATTTAATTGACATGTGGAAATTGGTGATCTCACAGGTAACAAATGCCGGAGAAGCCATTCTATTGTTCGATAAAGATCTGGCTACAAAAGTCAACCTTCGTGAAAAAAAAGTAGACGCGTATGAATTGAAAATAGATGGATTATGCGAAAGTATTATTGCCCTCTATCAACCTGTTGCTGTCGACCTTCGTTTTGTACTGGCGGTTTTCAAAATAAATTCAAATCTTGAAAGGATCGGTGATTTTGCCAATGGCATTTCACATATCATGATCAACAACCCATCAGTCATTCTCGATGCGGAAGTTATATCAGACACTCATGTACAATTGATGATTGAACAGGTTAAGAAAATGTTGGCTCAGGGATTAGATGCTTTTATAAATGAGAAATCAAACTATGCCGCTGCAATATTTAGTGAAGATGCTAAAGTTGATGAACTCAATGAAAAATCGGTTTATGTAATTGCCGAATATATTAAAAAGAATCCAGACAGGGCATATGAATGTCTTGAATTAATCGGTATCTTTCGTAAACTGGAAAGAATCGGTGACCATTGCGCCAACATTGCAGAAGAAATATTCTTCTTTGTTGATGCGAATGTGCTTAAACATACACCAAAAGACGCTAAATTGTTAGAATAAAAATTTTTAAACAATTAAATCTTTTGTTTAAACAACTTAATAAAAGAGACTAATCCAAACCGGTTAGTCTCTTTTATTATTTAATACGAAAGGATTACAAATAAATTAATTTTTTGTCATATATTTGTAACAGATATTACACAGTCACGAAACAAACAAGTAGTTTCTTTGTATTAAATTATTAATGCAATAAATGTATGAATCCATATCGTATTTTAGTAGTTGACGACGAAGAAGATTTATGTGAAATTCTTCAATACAACCTCGAAACAGAAGGTTATACAGTTGATGTGGCTTATTCGGCTGAAGAAGCGTTGAAAAAAGACATTAGCAGTTATAACCTGTTGTTGCTTGATGTCATGATGGGTGAAATTTCAGGATTTAAAATGGGACGTATCCTTAATGAAAATCCGAAAACAGCAAACATCCCGATTATTTATCTTACCGCTAAAGATTCTGAGACCGACAGGCTGACCGGCTTTAATATAGGGGCAGATGATTATATCTCTAAACCGTTCTCAATCCGTGAAGTGCTGGCACGTGTAAAAGCTGTTATCAGAAGGTTTGAAGTGAACAGAACAGACTCACTTCCTCCGCTTCAGTTGAGCTATGAAAAGCTTGAAATGTCGTTGGAGAACAAAAAAGTATTGCTTGAAGGCATTGAAATTCCTTTCACTAAAAAGGAATTTGAAATACTTAAACTTCTGTTGGAAAATAAAAACCGTGTTTTTTCACGTGACGAAATGTTGAACAGGGTATGGAGTGATGAGGTGATTGTGCTCGATCGTACCATTGATGTGAACATTACCCGCCTTCGTAAAAAAATCGGACCATACGGTAAAAATATCGTTACCCGACTGGGGTATGGGTATTGTTTTGAAGAATAAATTTATTTACCATTTTATCATTTTCTATTTACTATTTAATTATTTACAATTCATGATTTTAAAATCATTTCATATTCAGATTTTAAATAGTAAATGAATAAATAGTAAGTTCTTCCTGACTATGAATCTAAACAAACGGATATTCCTTTATTTTTTCAGCATTTTCTTTTTGATGCTGGCTATCATTTGCTTTTTCCAATATCAGCGTGAAAAGGAATTCCGTACCGAACAACTCGATCAACAACTTACCACCTACAACTTCACGATTAACAGATTCATCAGGGAACAACATCCTGATTGGGATGAACTGAAGGATTATGTCAGCCTTTTCCCTGACAGTGCGTTGAGGGTAACAGTGATTGATACTACCGGAGTAGTATCATTCGATTCGTCGATCAAAAAAGATACGGTACTCGAGAATCACCTGAATCGCCCTGAAATTGAAATGGCAAATTATACGGACAATGGGAAAGCAATCCGACATTCTGTTTCCACCGGAAAAGATTATTATTACCTGGCCCATCGTTTTCCGAATGATTATGTCCGAAGTGCATTGCCCTATAATGTAAGTCTTGTTAGCATGCTTAAGGCCAATACATTTTTCCTGTATTTTATGGCAATTGTATTGATCATGGCAGTTGTGGCATTGTTTATTATTTCACGGAATTTTACACGTTCTATCGACCGGTTGCGAATTTTCACCCAAAAAGCTGAGAAAGAAGAAATGCCGGATACCGACATTGAATTCCCGAATGATGAATTAGGCGAAATCAGTAAAAACATTGTACAACTTTACAAATTACTTCTTGTCACAAAAGATGAAGTAAACCGCGAACGAGAAAAACTGATTAAGCATCTTCAGATTTCACAGGAAGGATTGGGTATCTTTTCTTCGCTCAAGAAAGAAATACTAGCTAATACACATTTTATTCAGTACACCAATATCCTCTCCGACCAGCAATGCGAGAGTTCCGACGAGATATTTTTGCTTCCCGAATTTGCTGAAATCAATGAGTTTATTGATCAGAGTCTGTTGAATAACGAGATGAAACGCAAACGACTTATTGTTGAAAAATGCGGATATATATTTTCAGTACAGTGTATTGTTTTTCAAGATAATACCTTTGAAATATCCATCAATGACATTTCAGTCCAGGAACATGAGAACGAGCTCAAACGCCACCTGACTCAGAACATTTCCCATGAGCTTAAAACTCCGGTAAGCAGCATTCTGGGTTATATGGAAAGCATACTTGAAAACCCTGATATGGATTCGAAACGCCAGCTTTTCTTTGTAGAACGTTCATTTCAGCAAGCAAAGCGATTGAGTGCGTTGCTTCAGGATATTACTACCCTCAACAAAATGGATGAAGCCAAACGGCTTTTCGAGAAAGAAAGCTGCAATGTGACTGAAGTAATTCAGGATGTGTTGAATGATGTTCATCTGGAAATTGAACAAAAAGAATGCGAAGTACTTAAAAACTTTCCACCCGATATCCAGATTCAGGGCAACCGATCGCTCATCTATTCCATTTTCCGCAATCTGATGGACAATACCCTTACCTATGCAGGTGAAAAACTAACCATTGAAATCAGCTGTTACAGGGAAGATGAGCAATTCTTTTACTTTTCATTCAGTGACAATGGCGTAGGGGTAGATGAAATTCATTTAAACAGGCTGTTCGAACGATTCTACCGGGTAGATAAAGGCCGCAGCCGTAAAATGGGAGGAACAGGACTTGGACTGGCTATCGTAAAAAATGCCGTACTTAACCATCGGGGTAAAATATCCGCTAAGATTATTCCTACAGGAGGTTTGAGTTTTATTTTTTCATTACGAAAATATTAGACATACTTTCTTACTGATTTCAATTACCAGAATAAAACCATTTTTCAAGAATATACGTATTTATAATCCTGATTGACATTAATTGAGTTTTAACATCTGTAATTAACAAAAATGAATATCTTTGCAAGATAATTTTTATTTATACAGATATGAAAAAATCATTACTTTTATCAGGAATTGTTATGTTGTCTTTTGCTGTGAATGCTCAGGATATTATTTTTAAAGAAACTTTCGGTACAACTCAATCAACAAGAGGAACATGTATTTCAGTTTCTGTACCGGGAACTGCAGAAATAGGTAAGTATGATCCCCAAAAGAACGAACAATTTGCCGATCACCTTTGGAGCGCCGGTTCGCATACCTGGAATAATGGTATTGCATATTCGCAAACGTCAGTACCCACAACCAATGCGGGAGCCTGTGATGATACCGGAACTTCTGTCAATATACGCACAAACAATCCTTCAACATTTACAGGTGCAAGCGGAGATGGAAACCTGTATTTTAATGCCAATGTAAACAATTCATTTACTGTTTCCGGTATAAATACGTCAGGTTATGACAATGTAAATCTATCGTTTGGCATTTACGGCAAGAATAAAATTGATGTTACCTTACTAAAACTTCAATACAATACTGGATCAGGGCTTTCCGATATAGGCGCAATACAAATTGCAGCACTAAGCACCACAAAAGATACGTGGCTCACTGTCACCAACCTGACACTTCCATCAGCTGCAAGTTTAAGTTTGAAATTCTCCACACCTGCAACAAATCCTTCAAATTTAAAATTAGGTGTTCCTCAACCCATTGAAATCCGTATAGATGACATTCAAATTACCGGAACCATTAAAGTAAGCGATGGAACCTTACAGGTTAATACTGATGGACGAAAGATAACAGCTGCAAATTCAATATTAACTCTTAAAGGATTTACAACGGGAAATGTAGAAATATATGATACCCAGGGTAAAAGAGTGTTCACTTCCGGGCTCAGCGAAACCATTCAACCACAATTGACAAAAGGACTTTATATTGTCAGAGTAGGTGATTTCCGACAGAAAATCAGCTTGTAATATTCTCAATTTTATAAACATAAACCCGAAGTAGTAACTGACTGTTGCTCTTCGGTTTTTTTATTTTACAATACCAATTTACCATCACTAACAAAAAACTATATAATCGAATTCATTTTTCGACAACTCTTTCTATCTTTGTAACATAAAATTTTCCAACTTACATGAATCAACGGGAATATATCTTATAGGGAATGTCCTTAAAAAAAGACGAAAGTTTGATGTAAAGTAAAAAGAAATGAAAAACCTGATAGATACAATTAAGTCTAAATTATTCAGCAGCTTTTCTCCAAATCATTACATCACCACATCACCACATCACCACATCACCACATCATCACATCACCACATCACCACATCATCACATCATCACATCACCACATCACCACATCAAGATATGATATTATTCCGCAATAAATGGACTCCCCTCTTTTTGAGCAACTTCCTGGGAGTATTCAATGATAATTTCGTAAAAAATTGTATCATTTTTATCGCCGTAGGTTGGGTCATGCCACGTTGGATGACACAATCGCAACTGATATCCATGGTTTCGGCCTCTTTAATAGTGCCTTATCTTTTTCTATCTCCGTTGGCAGGACGACTGTCTGTCATTTATTCCAAAAAGAAAGTGTTCATGCTCTGCAAGTTGCTCGAAATACCTGTGCTGGCACTGGCATGCCTTGCATTTTATTTCCATTGGGTAATGATAGCAATTGTTTCTGTACTTCTCATGGGAATTCTGAGTTGCATGTATTCACCTTCAAAGTACAGTCTGATCAGGGATATCGGCGGTGAAGAAGGGGTTTCGTTTGGAAGTGGTATTTTCGAGATGATGGCTTTTATGGGTATCCTGATTGGTACGTTTACTGCTTCTATTGTTTCGGATGCAAATGATCAGTGGATGATATTTTCGATTTTTATCGGACTGGCTATCCTTGGCTATCTGGTTACACGATCCATAAGGGTGAAAGAATTACCTGAAAATAAAAATGAAGCCGGAACATTGAATCCAATCAGGTTTTTGGTCGATTCATTTCATTTTGCCCGCAAACATCCATACGTCAATAGTGCTGTATTCGGAGCATCGGCATTCTGGCTTATCGGAGGTATGTTGCAAATGAACCTGATAATCCATTGTAAACATGTTTATCAGGCATCCAACACGATTACTGGGTTGGTGATGTCAGGTGCAGCAATAGGCATAGCGTTAGGTTGTTGGGCAGCAGGAAGAATCTCGGGGAAGAAAGTCAAAAAAGGACTTATCCTGATAGGAATCTCCGGAATGAGCATCCTGTTTATCATTCTCACTTTTTTCCATATCAGTCTTTGGTTGTTTGTATTTTGTGTCTTTACTACAGCTTTTATGGGTGGGCTGTTTGAAATACCCTGCCTGTCGATGCTGCAAAATTCAAACCTTGGACGTAAACTGGGTGATATGATTGGATATCTGAATCTGGTCACTTTTATTTTTGTCTTGTCGGGAACATTGTTATTCTCACTTACCACCTATTTTACTTCTGAAAACAGTTTCGCAGTATTTGGTGTTATACTTTTCATATGCCTCTTCGTTACAGTATACTTTCTGCTAAAATCACCGGAATACCGGAATGAAACAATAGCAATGTTTAAAACTGACACTACCCTTTAACTGGTATTTTAGGTTTGTTACTTTCATTTTCTTCTTTAAAGGTCAAGGGGTTATTAAGTAGTTAAAAACCATGTTGTAAAACATATAATTCTGAAATACAATTTTAATAGAGATTTCATACATTGCCATACGATTTTTCATTATAAAAAACATCTATTTTTTTAGTATTAATTCTTTTAATTTTAATACAATATGAAAGTATATCAATCGAATGAAATTAAAAACATTTCATTGCTGGGAAGTTCCGGCTCGGGGAAAACCACTCTTGTAGAAGCAATGCTATACGAGAGTGGTGTTATAAAACGAAGAGGCACAGTAAATGGCCAAAACACAGTTTCTGATTATTTCCCAGTAGAAAAAGAGTATGGATATTCCGTTTTTTCCACTATTATTCAAACCGAGTGGCATGAGAGAAAGCTAAATTTTATTGACTGCCCTGGTTCCGACGATTTTATTGGTGGTGTGGTGACTTCACTCAATGTCACAGATACTGCTCTTATCCTTCTCAACACTCAATACGGCGTAGAAGTCGGCACCAACAATCACTTCCGTTATACCGAAAAATTTAATAAACCGGTTATATTCGTAACCAACCACCTTGATCAGGAAAAAGCTGATTTCGATCGCACATTAGAACAGCTAAAAGAAAATTACGGGAATAAGATCGTTCAGATTCAGTACCCCATAACGGTAGGTCCACAATTTAATGCTGTTGTCGATGTATTGAAAATGAAACTTTATCGCTGGAAACCCGAAGGTGGTGTTCCCGATGTATTGGAAATCCCGGATACTGAAATTCAAAAAGCACAAAACCTGCATAATTTATTAGTAGAGGCTGCAGCTGAACATGATGAGGAGTTAATGGAAAAATTCTTTGACCAGGGTTCCCTAACGGAAGATGAAATGCGTATCGGAATTCGGAAGGGATTGCTCAGACGCGAAATGTTTCCTGTTTTCTGCGTATGTGCGGGCCGTGATATGTGTGTCCGCCGGTTAATGGAATTTGTTTGCAATGTATCGCCCAGTGTGAACCAGACAGAAAAACCAAAAACAGTTGATGGAATAGAAGTAACTGCTGATGCAAAAGGTCCAACCAGTATTTATGTATTTAAAACTAGTGTCGAGCCGCACATTGGCGAAGTGTCGTACTTCAAGGTAATGAGTGGGACGTTGAAAGAAGGAGATGACCTGGTGAATGTGGACCGGAGTTCTAAAGAACGTATCAGCCAGTTATTTTCGGTGGCAGGTCAAATCCGTACAAAAGTGGATGAACTGGTAGCAGGTGATTTAGGTGCCACCGTGAAACTTAAAGATACCCGCACCGGAAACACTCTCAATGTGAAGGGTTGCGATTTCGACTTCAAAGAAATTAAATATCCCGAACCTAAATATCGCAGGGCTATCAGGGCCAAACTGGAATCGGATGAAGAAAAACTGAGTGAAGTACTCACCCGCATGCACGAAGAAGATCCAACGTGGATCATTGAGCAATCGAAAGAATTAAAACAAACTATATTGTATGGTCAGGGAGAATTTCATTTACGCACATTGAAATGGCGCGTTGAAAACAACGATAAAATTCCAATTGAATACAAAGAACCAAAAATACCTTATCGCGAAACAATTACTAAAAATGCCCGTGCCGATTACCGTCATAAAAAACAATCGGGGGGCTCAGGTCAGTTTGGGGAAGTACATCTGATTATTGAACCATTTTACGAAGGCATGCCAGCTCCTGACACATTCCGTTTCGGAGGCCAGGAATATAAAATCAGTAACCGTGATTCACAGGAGATTCAACTGGAATGGGGTGGTAAACTGGTATTGGTAAACAGTATCGTCGGCGGAGCAATCGATTTACGATTCCTTCCGGCCATTATGAAAGGAATTATGGAACGCATGGAGCAAGGTCCTCTGACAGGGTCGTATGCACGTGATGTCCGTGTGATTGTATATGATGGAAAAATGCACCCCGTTGACTCAAATGAAATATCATTCCGTCTGGCCGGGCGTCATGCCTTCTCACAGGCATTCAAAGAAGCAGGGCCAAAACTACTGGAGCCAATTTACGATGTGGTTGTTCAGGCTCCATCTGATCGGTTGGGGGATGTAATGGGGGACTTACAAGGTCGTCGTGCAGTGATTATGGGAATGCAAAGTGAAAAAGGATACGAAAAACTATCCGCTAAAATTCCTTTAAAAGAATTAGGCAGCTATTCAACTACTCTTAGCTCACTTACCGGAGGACGTGCTTCTTTCAATATGAAGTTTGCCAGTTATGAACTGGTACCAATGGATATCCAGGATAAACTGCTGAAAGAATACGAGGCAACTAAAAAAGAAGAAGAATAATCTCCATTTTCAAAAGTAAAAAGCAGTTGTCCAATAAAAGACAACTGCTTTTTTTATGATATGACTTCGAACTGTATTCGAATAAATTCTATTCTGCATTTTTAACAAATAAAATGTAACATGTCAATCATATTTGCCGGTTATTGATATTTTAATTTGCCGATATGAATTAAACCCTTCGATTGAAAACTATAAATTTAATGCCAATCGTAAAGCTTTATATCCACCCGGACTGGTCTTAATTTGTTGGCCGTTTTTCAGTGTTAATAATTGGTTTTGCTTTTCATACAATTCAATACGGGAAATCATTTCAACGTTAACAATGACTGAACGGTGTACTCTGACAAATTGATTTTCGGGTAAATGCTCTTCAAAATACTTCATTGTCTGTTCCTTAAGATATTTACCCTGGGCTGTGAATATCTGGACATAATCACCATCCGCTTGCAGATAAAGTATTTCGGGCACCAATACGACATGAATTTTAGTCCCCGATTTTACGGCTATTCGTTCAATGATTTCTGTCTGAATATCCTTTTTTATATGTAACTCTTCGGTAACAACGATTGTATCCTGAGTTTCAATCATCTGATCCATCTGAGTCATGGCTATATGGAACCGTTGCATAATCAACAAATAAATTAAAAGACCAATAAATCCTAATGCAGGCATTAAAGGGATAAGTTGATTACTTAACTCACTTCCAAAAATCAAATTAAACAGTCCATATCCACCACTTAACCAACAGGCAATGCTTAGTAAAGCCAGGGCAACATTATTTACTAACCGTTGGTACAGTGTTAATGCTACAAAATTGCCGTATTTCACCACACTCCATAACAGAATGCCAATAATACCAAAAATACCTGCATGAATTACGCCATCTACCAGCACCATCCAAAAAGGCAGAGTTACCAGGCCCTGTAACACGAAGGTTTGTAGCAAAGCATATACGACCCACAAAAGGATATATTGAAAAATTTTTGCTGTATTTCCCAGAAAAGGATGTATCATTATCTGTTTTAAATAATCAGTTCGAAATAATCAGTTTAGAAATATCTGATTTTATTAATTTTCTCATCACCACATTTTCTCATAACATCACCACATCATCACAATATCTTATCATCACATCATCACATTTTCTCATCATCACATCATCACATCACCACATCATCACATCATCACATCACCACATCATCACATCACCACATCACCACATCATCACATCATCACATCACCACATCACCACATCAATTTCTCAACTCTCCTCCACCAAATACACACGATCCGGTTATAAGCAGTTTCCGTGATGTATCAAGAGGTTCTTTTGGCAACCGATTATCCTGAAAACCACCAAAAACAGCATCCAAATGTGTTTCAACAAACCAATCACTTGGTACATAAATCGTGACTCCTCCAAAAACGGCATTCACTTCCAGGATTGTTTCACCCAACGGCAAATTAGTCCTGCGCAAATCCAGCGTTATTCCGCCAAAGACAGCATTCAGATCACCTCCCTTAAATTCAGGATCGAGTACTATGTGATCACCGCTTCCGAAAATACTGTTTTTTGAAAAGCCTCCGTTATTGGTATTTTGGGACCATTTGGAATGATCATACTGACGGGAATGATGACGATGCTCATGATTTCGCCAGTTACGTTCCCACGATTCAAATCCCCAACCCGGGTTCACTACGCGTTGTAACAAAATGACTATTCCCGCACCAATTAACAACAATGGCCAGTATATATGAACAAATTGCCCATCAAGACCAGGGACGACTCTGGGAATCATAAAAAAACCACCGGTTAAAACCAGCACAACACCCGGAATCAAATGTCTCCGTAAAATATTGATTACACCAATTAAAATCAATAACATGGGCCACGAAAAAATTATTTCTTTCACAGTATAAGATATAATCCCAAAATTATATCCCAGGAACAATACACCAATCAACATTAAAAGCAGTCCGAAACCTAGACCCTTGGTATAGCCCGAACGAAACGAATTTTTTACTTCATTTTCCATAATAGTAATTTATTAAAAATTTATGTTGCAAAGATAAAGACATTAATAGTACGGATACAAATAAAAATCGATGAACAAAGCATTATTTACCGATGAAAGCATAGGAAAAAGGCTTTAAAAAGTGACAGATGACTTTAAAAGCAATCAAAGAGATATTTTTAATAATACTAATCGTATTATTTTTTTAGTAAATCCCGAATTTCAGAAAGCAATTTTACTTCTTCCGACGGCTCGACTGGAGCTGCTGTAGCATCTTCCTTTTTCTTAGACATAGAATTAATTGCTTTTACAAACAAAAAAATACAGAATGCAACAATCAGAAAATCAAAAGTTACCTGAATAAAATTGCCATAATTTAATGTAACAGCTGCTTTTTTTACACCATTAACAATTTCGGCTGGTTTCATTTGCCATTTCAGATCGACAAAGTTGACACCACCTACTAATAGACCAATGGGGGGCATAATAATATCGGCTACTAAGGAGGCAATGATCTTTCCAAATGCACCACCGATAATTACCCCGACAGCTAAATCAATCACATTGCCACGCATAGCAAATTCTTTAAATTCATTTATTAAAGCCATAACTTTAGTTGCTTTTTTTAATCTTATGTAAATGTTGAAAAAATTATTGTGAAGTTTAATTAGAACTAAAAATTTGAATGTATTGTTCAGTATTTACAAAATTACAAAATTTCGCAATCAATATTAATGTTTTTCGTTTGTTTTGTACAAAACAAACAGGTATTTTTTCTATCTGTAAATTACAATCGGGTTCTTTATTTTTTTAATATCTTAAAAATAAGAATGCTTTTTGATCCTGATTTTTGTTATCGGGATACTTATATTCTGATATATACAATACATTTACATTCTTTTTTAAATAGATTACTTCACACTATAACCTTTATTTTAATACCCGTTTTACTCGTCTTTTATTCCCCTTTTAATCCCCTTTTGTAAAATTATTCCCTAAATGCTTTTTAAAAACACACATAAAACATAGTTATACATATCTATATAAATATGTTTATGTATATTTTAAATGAGTTTTACATAAGTTTTATCTATGTTTTACCTCAAAAGGGGATTAAAATGCGAATAAAATGCGAATAAAACAGGAGGCATTTAAGGCATTGGGGGGAATGAAACACAAGGTTGAAGAATCAGTATTTAAAACTATTGGAAATTAATTTTTTACCGTACTTTTTGAGCATAAATATTACCATGTATTTTGTGTTTTTTACCATCAATGCAGGTCAGTCATTCAATAACAGATTACGATTAGAAATTCGATAAAAATTAACATCACTTTTCTATATCTAAAAAAAATATAAAAGTAATATTTGATCGAAAAAATTTAATTTGTAATATACAATTAATACAAAAAGACAGCTTTATCTTTCATAATTGATAAAAAAAGACTACTTTTGCGGTCAAATTATCAAACTATAAAATTCAAAGAATATGGTAAATTACAAAGAACTTGGATTGGTCAACACCAGCGACTTATTCAAGAAAGCTATCGAAGGCAAGTATGCAATTCCTGCTTTCAATTTCAATAACATGGAACAAATGCAGGCCATTATTGCCGCATGTGTTGAAACGAAATCACCGGTTATTTTACAGGTGTCAAGTGGTGCCCGCAAATATGCTAACCAAACATTACTTCGTTACATGGCACAGGGTGCAGTGGAATATGCAAAAGAACTGGGAATGAATATTCCTGTTGTTTTACACCTGGATCATGGTGATAGTTTTGAACTTTGTAAAAGCTGTATCGAAACCGGATTCTCTTCAGTGATGATTGACGGTTCACATTTGCCATTTGAAGAAAACGTGGCTCTTACCAAACAGGTGGTTGAATATGCACATGCCCACGGGGTAAGCGTAGAAGGCGAACTAGGTGTATTGGCAGGTGTTGAGGACGAAGTATCGCACGAACACCACACGTATACCCAACCGGAAGAAGTAGTTGAATTTGTAACCCGTACCGGCGTTGATTCATTGGCTATTTCTATCGGAACTTCTCATGGTGCCAATAAATTTACTCCTGCACAATGTACCCGTGACGAAAATGGCATTTTAGTACCACCTCCATTGCGTTTCGATATCCTGGAAGAAATTGAAAAATTAATCCCCGGATTCCCAATCGTATTACATGGTTCTTCATCTGTTCCACAGGAATATGTTGCAACCATCAATAAATACGGTGGTGCGTTGAAAGATTCAATAGGTATCCCTGAAGATCAATTGCGTCGTGCGGCAGCTTCTGCTGTTTGTAAAATCAATATCGACTCAGATGGCCGTCTGGCTATGACAGCTGCAATCCGTGAAGTATTGGCAACAAAACCGGGCGAATTTGACCCACGCAAATATATTGGACCGGCACGTGATGAATTGAAGAGATTGTATGCCCACAAAACTGTAAATGTGTTGGGTAGCGCAGGAAAAGCGTGATGTTGATGTACAATTTATTCATTTACAATTTACAATTGCTTGATTAATAACATAAAAATGGCTGTCTTAAATACAAAGACAGCCATTTTTTGATATTTGCAATCTACAATCTTTCGATTGTAAATTGCAAATATAAATTTTAAATATATTAGATGCTATTTATAGCATTTAAATCTTCAAAAGCCACTTTTAAGCGGGCAATAAGTGAATCTTCGCCTTTACGCAACCAGACACGTGGGTCATAAAATTTCTTATTTGGTTTATCCGATCCTTCAGGATTACCTATCTGACCTTGCAGAAAGCCTCTGTTGGCAGCTTCAAATCCACGTACTCCATCCCAATAAGCCCATTGGGTATCGGTATCGATATTCATTTTGACAACACCATAACTGATTGCTTCGCGTATTTCAGCATGAGTAGAACCCGATCCACCGTGGAATACGAAGTTTACAGGATGTTCATCTGAAAGTCCAAGTTTTTCCTGAATATATACCTGTGAGTTTTTAAGAATCACCGGCATTAGTTTTACATTACCCGGTTTATAAACTCCGTGTACATTTCCAAAGGAAGCAGCAATGGTGAAATTAGGCGACACTTTGCTTAATTCTTCATATGCGTAAAATACATCAGCCGGTTGACTATACAGCAGGCTATTGTCGATTCCACTGTTATCAACTCCATCTTCTTCACCACCTGTAATGCCAAGCTCAATTTCGAGTGTCATTCCCATTTTGCTCATACGTTCGAGGTAACGTTTGCTGATG
>Ga0302215_10001039_pt1 | contig 20219 bp, 11 predicted proteins | sample II_Fen_N3_1_FD_194580 | JGI IMG/M metagenome (GOLD analysis project Ga0302215, IMG submission 194580) | Peat permafrost microbial communities from Stordalen Mire near Abisko, Sweden - II_Fen_N3_1 | ecosystem: Environmental > Terrestrial > Soil > Wetlands > Permafrost | place: Sweden: Abisko...
TTTGTTCAGGGAATTCATAACGAAACCCTAAACCATCATTATACAATCGAAACCGAATATTAAGTTTTCTAGCCGTTGTCTTTTGATTAAGTGAAACGAACAATTCATTATAATAATTACGTATTGCTTTTACTTCACCCCAAACTGGTGACCATGTTTCATCAAAAGTAGTTTGAGCAAAAGAAACAATTTCAAAATTTTCAATCAATGATTCTTTATCCTTTATTTCAAAACCAAGTTTACTTGGCTTCATAACTATTTTGCCTTTATAACTCAACTCATAAGTTGGAGTTCCATCCCCACTGACAGAAAAATTCATTTTCAAATTCTCATCAGGGGACTTTAATTCTTGAGAAGAAAGAGCACTAATAAAGAAGAATGTAAATAGATAAAAAGCTAAATTTCGCATTGGTTAATAAATTGAAGTTTGTTTAAAGTCCTAAATTAGAACTTATTAATTGTTTAAATGTCTTTATAATCTTACATTTATTTTGTATCATTAAAGAAATATAAAATCAGATTCATACGAATATCTATTTTTCCCAATTATCTGTTCTAAATGCAGCCACGGGTAGACCAAAAGAATCAAAGAGTGATGCTTCTGCGTAATTCTTAAAAGCATATCTCACCGCAATAGGTTTTTGGATACTATCATTCCATACAGATAGTTTTCTGGTTTTATTATCAATAAAAGCTTGAGCCGGATAGAATACTTTATCTTCTCCAGCAATTTCAAAAGACGAAAGTGGTTTCTGAACTGGTTTTAGTCCATTATCCTTAATCGCGTTTTCAAATGAAATATTGATTTTACTTTTCTCTACCTCCATAGATTTATATACGGGGGTTGCATATCCAATATTCTTTTTACCATAATCCTTTGCCAAAGCCCAAAAAGCTAAACGTTTTCCTACATCATTCTTCTTTCCGGGATGTATAGAATAAGGGTCACCTAAATCTGTTGTTAATGCAATACCCGAATTAGGTATTTCTTTTGTTATCCGCAATTGCATTTCTCTAAATTCTGCAACATTTATCTTATTTGGATCTTCGTAATTATAAGGTGCAATTTCAACAGAATAAAATGGAAAATCCCCAATTCCCCATTTTGAGCGATAATCTTTCACCATGGCAGGAAATAATTTCTCATACATATCTGGTGAATTTCTATTTTCTTCTCCTTGATACCATAGAAATCCTTTAATTTTATAATTTAATAAAGGTGCAATTTTTGCATTATACAATAAACAAGCAACCCTTTGTTTTGATTTTTTAGATAAATCAAAGCTATCGGCCAAATGAGAGAGATCTACACCGAAAGGTTTAACTGTTTCTTCACTCATCCATGCAATAATATCTGAACCTCCCCACGAGGCAACAACGATTCCAACAGGAACGTCTAATACCTCTTGCAAATATTTAGCAAAATAATAGGCTGTAGCACTTGTAGAAGCAACATTCTCAGAGGAATTAGTGTACCACTGCCCTTTACATTCTTCAAGTGGTTTTTTACTATGCTGATATGTCCATCCTTTTTCATCATAATCGTTTGAATATATTCGTATTGGTGTTGATTCTTTTGCCTTTAATATAACATCAACAGCACCATCTGCTTGTTGCTGTACACCAAATCCTTTCAAGGGCATTTCCATATTGGACTGCCCAGAACAAAACCATACCTCACCTATCAATACATTCTTAAGCACTAACTCATCACCATCACTAATTCTGATTTCGTAAGGACCGCCTGCAGTAGGGGTCTGAACACTTATCTGCCATTTTCCTGTATTATCGGAAACCGTTTTGTAAGCCTTTTTATCCCAAGAAGTTTTTATTGATATTTTTTTATCTGGACCTGCATTGCCCCATAATTTTACATTTCCATTTTGTTGTAAGACCATATTATCAGACAAAATACTGGGCAATTTAATCTTTGCATTAATAATAATTAGAGGGAGCAAAAAAAAGCTCAATAGTAAAAAAAGTTTATTCATGATTATTTTTAATTTTATTTGATAATGACTTATAGTGTGATAATTTACAAATTACAATTAATAAACTATTCAATCCAACAATATAACACTAGATTTAAGTTTACGAATAAGTGGCTTCTTTCCAGCTGGTGCATCAGCCTTAAATGATCTAATTTTGATATCATTACTATCTTCCACATAAATTGCAGACCGGTAATCAGTATTTAATAGTTTTAGTTGTAGATTATCTATGTGTATATTTTTAGCGTGTCGAACAAATAGACCATAAGCAGGAAGACTATTTCCAAACATCCTGTTTTCGGGGTAAGCAGATTCATTCTCTAAAACTTCTTTGTTTGAATCTTCAATAGTCCCATTACCTTGACAATTTATTATCACATCACGAATAACAACATTTTCAATGCAAAATCCGGGTACTCCAACTATCGAACTAGGGATTTTACTATGTGTTGAAGCCACAATATTACTTATAAGTATATTTTTAAGCGAACCAGTTGGATTTTTACGACTTCCAAGACGCATAAAAAATGGGGTCTGGACACCGGTCATTGAAATATTATTTATCGTAATCTGGTCCATCATTCCACCATCTACAACTTCAAGAGCTATACCTGAAATTCCTGTTATTTTATCCGTAATACCTTCAATATTTTTATCCCAAAATCTGAATTTAGATTCGGATGCAGGGCGAAGTACACAATTACTAATGACAATATTTTTAAAGCCACTGTATGAGGCTGTTCCAAATTTAATAAAATTACAATTTGATGCAAAAATGCAGTTGCTTACCACTACATTTTCACACATCAGTTTGCTTTCACTTTTAAAACAAAGGGCATCATCATCGGTATCAATCAGACAATTAGAAATTATAACATTTTTCGCATCAATGTCAATTCCGTCGTTATTAAAGTTACTGTGACTGTATATTTTAACCCCATCAACCCTAACACCATCGCTTTCAAATATGTGGAATGTCCAAAAAGCTGAATTTTGCAATTGAACATCTTTAACAACGATATTTTCACTTCCAAGACATTCTAATAGGAAAGGGCGTAAAATAGCATCGTCTCCTTTTTGAAAATTTTTATTATCACCACTACCATCTATTGTCCCTTCACCAGATATAGTGACATTTGAAACATTATCGATACGAACAAATCCTTTTTTCCCTGAACTGGTAACAGGATATAAACTATCAACAGCTATTCCTTTTAATACAGACGATTTCGCTAAATAAAGACTTACATTATCTTTAATGAATATTGTTCCCGACATAAAAATTCCTTGAGGGAAATAAATAGTTCCACCACCCGATGCAGAGCATTGATCAATTGCTTTCTGAATTAATTTTGTATTATCAGTAAACCCATCTGGTATTGCACCAAATTCTTTAATATTCAGATTATAAGCTTTACTAGAAAATTCATTGATTGCAAAACTTAACTGAATTGAGAGTATGAGGAAACCAACTATTAATTTAATTTTTGTATTCATATGTTCATATTATTTTTTGGTTAGTTGTGGCATAGAACTCGAAACAAATATGGAATTCTTGTTTAAACGCCTCGTTTAAAGCGGTTTTCAGGAAATTATTTTTTTTTGTTCCTTTTATTAAAGGCACATGGAACTTCCTCAAAATAAAGGACTTTGGTTAAACCATTTTCTATGGTTGTTTCATATATACTTGTATTGAATCCTATCCCACTACATAATCTTGCTTTAAATGCCTTTTTATCTTATAATTTCGGTTCAAGAAGCGGAACGGGAGAATCATTTCGTATTGATGAACGATAAATAACTTTGGATGCTGTACTGAACATATAACTTCCTGTAACTACAGTCCGATTGTCTTTGGCATAAATAAAATAGTCAATACTTTTTGCAACTAGTTCAGCTGGAATTACCACATTATAAGTCCCATCAGATTGTGGTTTAGTTAATAACATCTTCCAAACACGTATTTGCCAGTCAATTGCCTTTTCACTATAATATAGGTTTACTGAATCCATCGTCACACCAGTCGGTGCATCGATGGAAATAGTTAATTTACAATTGCCATCCAACAAGACTTCTGTTTTTGGAATGTTAACAGTAACAAAAGGCTGACCAATTCCTTTTAGATAGTAGTCGAAATAAAGTTGCTGCATATTTCCACCACTTGGCAATTGTTTATGATTTCGATTGGGACCGTATGAATGATTTGTAACACCAGGTACAGCTTTCAATGTAGCTTCAACAGCTTCCGGCCAAAAATAAGTATCATTAGTCTCACATTCAATAAAATAAGCTGCTTTCATGTTAGATGCTCGCCTTCCGGCATCCAGATAGGTAAGCCATACATTTCTATCAGCTTCGGGCATTAATTCTATCGATGTTTTCCATTTTGTGCCCTTATCGTAAAAACCACTTCCAAATACTGAATAAGCCGCCTTAACTTTATCGCCAAGTAAACCCGAAAGCATTGTAGTAGAATAGCCTCCCCATGAATAACCGGTAATACCCATTTTTTCAGCATCCACATTTTTAAGTGACCTCATGTAATTAAAAGCCTCTAAACCTGCAACTTCAGCATCAACAAGTATACTGCTTAGTGGTCCTACAGACACATTTAAACGTGAAGCTTCGTTGAAAGGTCTTGATTTGAAAGGACCGGTTGTATATGGAGTTGTATTATTATCACAAATTCCAGGTAAATCAATGGATATTGTCACATAACCTTTCTGAGCATATCTTTGCACAAGATTTAATAAAGCATTGGCATTGCTTCCACCGCCATGAAGACACATTAAAGCCGGATAAATTCCAGCTTGTTGTGGATAAGCCATAATTGCATAAATTGTATTTACTCCACCTTTCGAACTAAATGTAAATTTGCGGGTTGTAATGGCAGAAATCCCCGAACCTGAATTTACCTCACTTATAAGTTGAGTAATCCGTGGCACACTATTCAGATAAGGTGTAAAAGGATCTACAATACTTTTTCCTTCTGTCAAATTATTAGTCGTATTGACAACAGTAGAAGAAAGATAGACATCTTCTGCAGAAGTAAAAAAAACTAAACAACTTAATGATAGTGAAAATATCCATCTTAAGCAATTCGATTTCTTCATAATAGTAAAAAAAAATATAATTTATTTTTTGACTGATTTAAATTGTTTCAATTCTGTTTTTTTGGAATTGGACCCATCGTAAATCGAAGTACACCACCTTTCATAATATCTTGATGAAGAATTGAATTTTTAGTATATTCAACACCATTTAATTCTATTGATTGCACATAGATATTAGTTGATGAAAAATTGATTGTTTCAACGATGAATTTTTTTCCGCCTGACAAGTTTATGGTACTTTTTTCAAGTTGTGGAGCTCCAATAACATATTCGCCACCACAAGGGTTGACAGGATAAAATCCCATACAAGAAAAAATATACCAGGCCGACATTTGTCCACAATCGTCATTTCCACACAAACCATCAACTGTGTTAATATATTTTGTTTTACAAATTTTATTCACTAACTCCTGTGTGCGCCAAGGCTTACCTGCTAAGGCATACAAATAGGCAACATGGTGGCTTGGTTCATTCCCATGTGCATATTGTCCAATAAGTCCGGTTACATCACTTACAAATCCTGTTCCTGTTTGCATTTGTTCAAATTTGAACAAAGAGTCAAGTTTATTTATAAAATATTCTTGACCACCCATAAGTTTGATTAGCCCCGGTATATCATGTTGTACATGCCAAGTATATTGCCAGGCATTTCCTTCGGTATAATCACCACCAGAAGTATCAGCGTGTGAAAGGGCAAATCGGTCGAATGGTGTTTTCCATTGCCCGTTTGATCCTTTTGGTCTCATTAATTTTGTTGAAGGATCAAAAAGGTTTTTATAAAAATTTGAACGTTTCGTAAAATATTCATAATCTTCTGTTTTACCTAGAGTTTTTGCAAATTGAGCAGCACAATAATCATCGTAAACCGACTCAAGTGTTCGGGAAACTGATTCTACATTTACAATATCATAAGGGTAATAACCATATTTGGTATAGACATCCCATTCTGAATTCTTATGGTTCTCTGTCAATGATTTTTTTACAGCTTGATATGCACGTTCGGCATCAAAGCCCTTGAACCCTTTGAGAAAGGCATCAACAATAACCGGCACAGCGTGGTTTCCAATCATACAATAAGTTTCATCACCCCATAAAGCCCAAATAGGTAAAAATCCTTGTTTATCGTGTTGTTGTAACATTGAATTTACAAAGCCATCCACCATTTGGGGAGCAATAATTGTATAAAGCGGATGAGCGGCACGGTAGGTATCCCATAATGAGAGGGTTGAATAAAAAGGTTTTTGACCTGAATCACTGATTTCATTTGGTTGAATAAACATGCGATACATGGAAGTATAAAACATAGTTTTTTTGTCATTATTTCCAACAATATCTACTTTTGAAAGACAATTATTCCAACTCTCATTTGCTCTTTTGCAGGTTTTATCGAAATTCCAATCGTTTAGTTCAGAATCAATATTTTTTTTCGCACCTTCTATGCTATTGGCAGAAATTGATAATTTTATCATTAATTTTTCATCTTTATTCAGATTAAAATCAAAAGTATATCTGTCAGCTTTTTCCAATGCATTTCTTCTTGGTAATTTATTTTTATTATCAAAGGGTTTATTGAATTTTATAACAAAGTAATAACTCCTATTTTGGAGCCAGGAACTAACTAAAGCACGACCACTTATTGTATAATTATCTTCGAATATAATTTCGGAGTTTAACACATGTTTATTAAATCGGATTGTATCCCCTGTCATACCACTTTGAAAATCAATCATCAGATTTCCTTTCGTATTATTAGAATATGTATATTTGTATAATGCAACATGTTTAGTTGCAGTCATTTCAGCTTTAACTCCAAAATTACTAAGAAATACCGAATAGTAGCCTGGTTTGGCTTTTTCCATTTTTTTATCAAATTTTCCGGTAAAATCATTATTTACAATTTCACCTGAAAAAGGTTGCATTAGTAAATCACCTAAATCAGTACCTCCCGTTCCGTTAAGTCTGTTTTGGGAAAATCCATTGATTATTAAATCATCATACTGATATCCGGCACAATATTTCCAAGCGTTATTCCCTGTTTCAGGACCTACCTGAATTTGTCCAAATGGAACACATGCATTCGGAAAACAGTGACCATTTTCGGCAGTTCCTACAAATGGGTTGACGTATTTAGTATAATCTACTGAATTATTATGGGATTTGTTTTTTGAATACCCTTCAAAGATTATAAGCACAACCAAGATGACTGTAATTTTTACTCGTAAAATGTTTATTTTCATAAAATGCAAAATAATTAATTAAGAAAGTGTATTAAATATTGCTCGGACACTGATTATTAAAGAAGTTTTTATAAGAATATATTCTTATTAACTCACATCATCAATATACAATCAACCACAAATACAACTGAATAACCATATAGATAACTTGAACACTTATTTCTGAGGGGATACTATATAGGTGAAATTTCGCTTTATGAGTGAATCCTTTTCAATTTCTGACAATTTTCCTCCGGCAAAAGCTGTAGCGATATAAAGCGAAATCTTCGGTTGTTGTAAACTGTTATCAAAATAAAGTCCAAACCTATTCTCCGGAGCCGTTTTAGTAGTATTATCATTAATTTCATAAAAATACACAGCTTCAACTTTTGCTACTTTCTGTTTTACAATCTCATTTAAATGTGTATATAAACTTTCAAATCCAAGCTCTGTTACAGGTTTTCCTATCACGTTTTCGTAAGCTGCTCCGGCATGATTAGCAGTACCTTGGTATATCTCTGCACAATTGAATTCATTAATATGAATGGGTCTGTTAAACTTTGCAAGCTGACCCAGGGGTCCTCCCTGACCGAACCATATATTCTCATCAAGTGCACCGTCGTATCTTGACGGATAGATATGGTATCCGGTAATATCAAAAATCACACCTTGTTGAAGCATATAGGATAGGAATCCAAACCTTCTATCAACAGTTCCAAGTATTATCCTAAAAGAGAGATTAGATGCTTTCCTCACATCATCAATGGCACGCGACATCCCTCTAAGTACAGCCGCTTGCAGGCGACCGGCAGGAGTATCATAATCCAAAGTATTTTGACCTGTTGCACCAGATACCGCCATATTCGGGTATAACGGAATCTCATTTTGAAGCTCAAATTCACTTACCAGATTTTTCACGCTTTCAATTTGTGGTTTAGTATTGTTATAAGCTGTTTGTTCTACTTCTGCCAAATTAGCACTATAATCACCATTACGAGATTGTCCCGCTGAAAAAACAGAAAATACAATTGCCTGAACTTTTATATTTTTTGCATTCATAATCTGAGCGGCAGTTATAAACTGTGTCAAACTTGTAGGATCACTTCCCCAAAAATCCATTCTGACATATTTCAGATTTCTTTCTGAAAGCACATTGGCCATATTTTGAGGATTATCACCACCACGGTGAATATTTACCCCCCAATGAATTGAATTGGAGTACTCAACTGGTGTCGGAGGAATTACAACCGACTCGGCTTTACAGGCTTCAAAAAACAAACCTATCAGTGACAAGATTACTAATTTATAAACTTTATTCATACAATATTATTTTATATACTATTTTTCTATTTTAAAATTATGCCTAAATTGACCTAGTAATTATATAGAACTTTCAAAAAATATTAATTATTTTCATTATTTTACGCCCAAATTATAAATAAAGCCTCTGGAAATCAATAACATTCTCTCGGCTTTAGATAATTTTCCTCCAGCGAAAGCTGTTGCAATACAAAGTGATATTTTGGGATTATGTAATTTTTCATCATAGAAAAGTCCGAATCGATTTTCGGGTTTTGCTTTATTTGGTTCATCATTTATTTCGTAGAAATAAACGCCCTCAACATTCGCAACTGTTTGATTTACTATTACAGATAAATGTTTATATAAACTTCTGAAACCTGCTTCTGTTACTTCTTTCCCGTCAGTATTTTCATAATCAATACCGGGATGACCTGATCCCCCCTGATATATTTCACCTGAATTAAATTCATTTATAAGGATTGGTTTATTAAACTGTGCAAGCTGACCTAATGCACCTCCTGTACCAAACCATGGATCTGTATCAAGAGGTTTATGATTTTCCCATGGATATACATGATAAGCAACTACATCAAAGATAACGCCTTGCTGTTGCATAAAAGTCAAAAAACCGAAACGTCGGTCAACAGTTCCAAGAATTATACGAATTGGTAGTTTATAGGATTTCCGAATATCATTTACTGCATTCGCCATACCTTTTAATGCTGCCGCTTGTAATCGACCTGCCGGAGTATCAAAATCAGCAGCAGTTTGTCCAGTAGAATCAGCTTTTCTAATATTAGGATAAAGTGGCACTTCATTCTGAAGCTCATACTCAGCCACATAATCTTTGGTTTGCAGTATATGTAGCTTGACATGTTCATAGGCGGTTTTTTCTACTTCGGTTAGGTCAGCACTATAATCTTTATCACGAGAACGGTTCAGTGCAAACTCTGAAAAAAGGATGGCTGTAATTTTAATACCTTTAGATTTCATAATGCGAGCGGCATTAACAAACTTGGATAAATCTTCCGGTTTACGTACTTCAAGATCCATTCGTACATAATTCAAGTTTCGTTTTGATATCACATTTGCCAGATTACCGGGATAATTCCCACCAACGTGTATATTAACTCCCCAATGGATTGTATTTTTTGATTTTAGCGGATTTGTTTTGGTTTCATCTTGTGCAAATACAAAATGACTCAAAAGCAAAAGTAAAATTATCACTATCTGATTCGTTTTTTTCATCTATCTGTTTTTATATTTTAACAATTTTTCCAACAACTGTTTTATGCTCTGCTTCAACTTCAACAAAGTAAATTCCCAATGGAAAACTTGACACATCCAGATGTAAATTATTCAATCCGCTGGTTTGTTGAGTGAACACAATAATGCCAAAACTATTGTATATGCGTATTGAACTGAAACCTACTCCTGTTTGAATTTCTATAAAGTCTTTAGCCGGATTAGGATAAACCTTTATAGATAGTTGATTATCAAAAATTTCACTTGAAAGGTCTGTAGTGATATTGTAATATGTAAAATTTCTTTTTAATAATGAGTCTTTTTCGTTTAGAGATAAGGAACCTCCGGCAAATGCAGTTGCTATTAACAAGGAAATTTTAGGCTTTTGTAAACCAGCATCGTAATAGAGTCCAAATCTGTTTTCAGGTTTTGCTTTATTTGTTTGATCATTTATTCCATAAAAATAAACGGCTTCAACATTTGCAACTGTATGATTTACAATTTCCGTTAAATGTTTATATAAGCTTCTAAAACCAGCTTCCGTTACGTCTTTTCCTGCTAAATTTTCATAATCAATACCGGGGTGGCCTGATGCCCCTTGATATATTTCACCTGAATTAAATTCATTAATATGAATTGGTTTATCAAACAGCGCAAGCTGACCTAATGCGCCTCCTGTACCAAACCATGGATCTGTATCAAGTGGTTTCTGATTTTCCCAAGGATAGGTATGGTATCCGGTAATATCAAAAATGACACCTTGTTGAAGCATATAGGATAGGAATCCAAACCTTCTATCTACAGTTCCAAGTATTATCCGAAAAGAGAGATTAGATGCTTTCCTAACATCATCAATGGCACGCGACATTCCTCTCAGTACAGCCGCTTGTAAGCGACCGGCAGGCGTATCATAATCCAACGCATTTTGACATGTTGCCCCAGATACTGCCATATTCGGGTATAATGGTATCTCATTCTGAAGCTCAAATTCACTTACCAGATTTTTCACACTTTCTATTTGTGGCTTAGTATTGTTATATACTGTTTGTTCTACTTCAGCCAAATTAGCACTATAATCACCATTACGAGATTGTCCACCGGAAAAAACAGAAAATACAATTGCTTGAACTTTTATGTTTTTTTCGTTCATTATCTCGGCAGTAGCAATAAATTGTGTCAAACTTGCTGGATCACTTCCCCAAAAATTCAGTCTGACAGACTTCAGATTTCTGTCTGAAAGTACATTGGCCACATTTTGAGGATTGTTGTCTCCAAGGCGAATATTTACTCCCCAGTCAATTGAATTTGATGCTGCCTTGGAAATAGTACTTGAAAATTTCGAAAAGTCATCTTTAGCGTAAGCATAATAAAAACAGTTCAATAAAAAATATATTGTCAAAAAAATTCTATTTCTCATTATTTATTTGAAGTTAGCAGTTATTATAAAAGAATATTTCAATTAGTTTTTTTTAAGCCGAATGAGACACACACTATGGTAACATATTCCTGTGTAGTATGGGTTATTATTGATATTGTTATTCTCTGAAACGTCATTTAGTCCCGTTGGAGGAACATCATATTCAAGAGCGAATGAGATTTCATTATCAATTAGAATTATCTTTATTTTTGTAGACAAATTAAGGGATATAATCGCTTTAAAGTTGTCTAATACGAATCATGCTAATTTACAATTAATTGCTTACAGTTAATGACTTATTCGTTGTAATATAAATAAAGGCAGGTGTCATGAATATATTATTTGACACCTGCCTTCGCATTATTTTTATTTTATTCCCCGAGCAAAATAAGTCTTGTTATCTGCAGAAATAATAAATAGATAAATACCTTTCGAAAGATTAGAAACATCCACTTTTGAATCCATATATTTTATGGAAACTTCTTTCCCAGTAACATCAAAAGCACTTATTGAACTAATATTTGCTACATTTATCGTAACTATATCCTTCATTGGATTAGGATATAATGACAATGTTTCAGCTCCTCTTACGGAAGGAACTGAAGTTGTTCCATTATATTCATAAGCTCCAATATCAAAGCCTCGGTCATAAGGACGAGAAACTCCCTTAATATCAGTAGTGATTCCGAAAGATGTTGCATCAGTACCCGCATCTACACATGGGGAATTGTATTGTAACCGCCAACTAGCTAATCCAAGATTATCAGTAGTGTAGCCAATAGTGGTTGATGGACTAACAAAATTAGGGCCATCGGATGCAGTATTTGACGCATTTAGTAAAAATGAACCAGCTGAAGCCGATGATTGAACTGCACAGGTTGTCATTGTAACAGTCGCATCTGCACCAAACACATTAGTAGCTGAAGAATTGTTCCAAAGAATAGAATTAATAATGGAGGCAGTTCCACCCAAGTAAGTAGCCCCGAAGCTAGTCGCAGCTTTATTATTCACCACGGTACAGTTAATAACTTTTGAGTTACCGTAAGCGTTTATGCCACCGTTACTTCCAGCTGTTGCTTCATTATTAGCAACAATACAGTTTTTCATTACTGAGTTACCTCGCATCACAACACCTCCAACACTGGTTGTACCAGTTGCTTTGTTGTTTCTTATAATACAGTTTTCGATAATACCATCGCCGCCTAAGCAGGAAATACCTGCTCCAACTCCTGTACTTGTATTATTTTCTATAATACAATTCAGGAGCTTCCCTGAACCAGTAAAATTGACACCACCGCCGGTGCTTCCAGTAGTACCCGTATTATTATTTCCGGTAATTATACAATTTGACAGGGTAGAATTTGTGCCAATTTGTGCCCCGGCTCCGGCAGTAGTTCGGGATCCTCCTGTGATTGTAAACCCATCCCAAATTGTTTCAACGGCAAGATTACCTCCATTTAAAACACGCGTATCTGATGCGGTATTTTGCACTATCGTTTTGTTATTTACAATATCACGTAGTCCTGTTGCATCATCATAACCTCCATAAACATTTACGCCACTTACCATGATAACAGTTGAAGATACCTGGTAAGTTCCTTTAGCCACATAAATAACATCTCCCGAAGCTGATGCTGTAAGAGCAGAAGTAAAAGTTAGTTTGGCATTTGCCCAAGAAGCTCCATCGTTAGAGTCGGAACCTGTTGTTGTCACATAACGTGTTGTCACAGCTTGAATGGACAACAAATTCAATATTGCTAATGCAATGAGTAAAAAGAATTTTTTTTTCATGATAATCGTTTTTTTGATTAATATTTAAGTAGTTGGAACAATATAATGTTTTGTTTTATTTTTCTTGAAATACGACCTCTCCTCCTGCCCTCTCCAAAGGAGAGGGCGATAGAGTTGAGGGTTGATTAAGTTTTATTTAAAATAATAGGACGTTATATAATTCCTATTATTTAGTTTTTAACAATGCGGGTAATAAAGGTTTTGTCACCGGCTTTTACAACAAAATTGTAAATACCATTTACTAAGTGGGAAACATCAATTTGTGAATTACTTATCTTTATCGGAACAATAGCACCTGTAACACTATAAACATTAACTGAACGGATATTTTGCAAATTAACAGTTAAATGGTCACTTGCAGGATTTGGGTATAAGATAAACATTTCTGTTTTATTAATATCGACAACATCAGTAGTCGTTCCATTAAACTCATAAGCACCAATATCAAAATTTCCTCCTTTAGGACGTGCATTTCCCAACATATCAGTAGTTACTCCGGAAGCAGATACATCTGTCCCTGTATTTATGCAAGGTGAACCTGTAGAAAGTTGCCAGTTAAACAAGGATTGGTCATCAGTAGTATAACCAATAGTAATTGATGGATTAATAAAATTAGGACCAGCGATATCTGCATTTGATGCATTTAGTAAAAACGAACCAGCTGAAGCCGATGATTGAACTGCACAGGTTGTCATTGTAGCACCCGATAAGGTAACCACTCCTGAGGCAGAGGAATTGTTCCAAAGAATACTATTAATAATGGTTGTAGTTCCTCCTAAATTGACAGCCCCAGAAGTACCGGATGCTTTATTATTTACCACCGTACAGTTAATGATTCTTGGATTTTCCCATGTGTTTATGCCACCGGTATTACCAGCTGTTGCTTCATTATTAGCAATAATACAGTTTTTCATCACTGAGTTAGCTCGCAATACAACACCTGCACAACCGCCTGTACCAGTTGCTTTGTTGTTTCTGATAATACAGTTCTCGATAATACAATCGCCACCACCTGCATTGGAAATACCTGCTCCAGTTCCTGTACTTGTATTATTTTCTACAATACAGTTCAAAAGTTTGCCTGCACCATTAAAATAGACACCACCATTATTAATATTTCCGGCAATTATACAATTAGACAAGGTACAATTTGTACCAATTTGAGCACCGGAAACGGAAGTTCGGGTTCCTCCTGTGATTGTAAATCCATCACATACTGTTGAAGTCGTTAAGGATGCAGTTGCAGCAGCTAAAACCCTGACATTTGTTCCATTGGCTTTTAATATCGTCTTATTGTTGACCACATCGCGAAGCCCGGTTACATCATCATAGCCTCCATACATACTTACACCATCTTTTATTACAATTGTTGCATCTAATAAAGTAATATATGTTCCCTTTGCAACATATATTACATCTCCGGAAGTAGACGAACTTATGGCTTTAATAACAGTCAAATAAGCTGTTGTCCACGAAGTTCCTGAATTTGAATCAGAACCGGTTGTTGTCACATAACGTGTTAATGCCTGCATTGATAATACAGGTAACACTGCAAGTACTAAAATTAAATAAGTAAGTTTTTTCATGATTCTAAAAATTTAAAGATTATTTTATAAATATTGATGTGAATTATCTTAACAAAAAGACTGAATTTATTTTTATTTCTGACTTAGCAGTATTTGAAACCACAAAACCGATGGTTACTGTTTGAGGGCTATCAAGTTTGAATGACACTTCGTTTGTAGCTGATGATATATTAGTATTCCAATGAAATTTCCCCAATACATTGTTACTCGTCTCAATGGTTTCAATATCTGGAATCTGATTGCCCAGAGCTATTGCAAAGTAACAATTATTTGTCCCTGTAAATCCCGCATTTATAAACCCTGTCTTGTATTCTCCTGCTGGCAAATCAATTGTTCTATATATCTTAGCATTCGTTAATCCTGAGCCTGAATAAAAATCCATAACGCCACCACCAGTCTCCAAATAAAAACCACCATAACCTCCTGTTTGAACGTTTGGAGTAAAACTCCAATCTTTCAGATTACCTGTTTTAGCTGCTCTACTGTCGCTACGCAGAAAAGGATTTCCGGGATTTGGGAAATAAGTATTGGTAAGATTCTCCCAAAGTTTAATTGTTCTTTCAATTGAGCTATTTCCAATAAGCCCTGTGGCGGCAAATCTTACAGTGTAAGTTCCGTAACTTGCATAAGTATGAATTGGAGATATATCTGTTGAAACGGCAGCTCCATCTCCAAAATCCCATGAATATCCTGTACCATACAATGTATGGTTAATAAAGTTTATTGTTTTTCCATTGGTAATATCTGGAGTTGGGGTAAAGTCGATAACGGGTATTAAAAAAGAAGTGTTAATAACGATAATCATAGTTGATAATGATTTGTTTATTTTTCTATCATCGCTTGATATATTCACTCCAATTGCATAAGATTTACCATGATTCGCTCTTAAAAAGTCAAAATCAATTGACAAATTAAATTTTGCGATTTCATCACCATCTTTTATGACAACAGAAGGGGTAAAAGTATAACTATTTGCAGGCAACAAAAGTGTAGTATCGGGCAACATCCCTGATATTGTTTTAAGTTTTGCAATTGTATCTTCATCGGTTCGTATTCTAACTTCAATATTTCCTTTATTATCAATTCCTGAACGATAAACTGATAGTGGCACTACAAATTTTTTATTGGTTTGATCAAGCGTAAATCTAAATAATGCACCCGGAGTTGGATTAACAACAGGTTCTATCACTTGATCAATAACAAATATTCCATTTTTTGCACCGGGCATATAAATCAACTGCCCAGGATAATTGGCATCAACAATATTATTATATTCACAAGAATAAAACATCATTATTATTCCGAGAAGGAGTAATATTCGTCCAAAATTAAATACAATAATTTTTTTCATAATTGAATAACTTTTATTAGTTGTTCTATGGAACTCATCCCATCAAAACGAAACTCATTTGTTTTAAAATAATTTTATAATTAACCATTGGATTACCACAATGGATTTTGCACTAATCCCTTGGCAACATATAATTCACTTTGTGGTATCGGATATAGGTACATTTTAGGTTCGAAAACTCTTTTCTCTACTTCAATTACGTTATAATTGAACGTTCCGATTGATTTTTTTGTTATTTCAACTCCTTTCAAAGGGGTATTGAAATATTCTTCACCCAGCATCCATCTGCGCACATCCCAAAACCTGTGATCTTCAAAAGCAAATTCAATTCGACGTTCATGTCGTATTGCATCGCGCATTTGAGATTGACTTAAACCTGTTGGTAATGCTGGCATATTGACGCCACTCCTTTTACGTACCAAATCAATATACTTTTTTATGTCTGCGTTGCCTGGATCGGCTTCGTTTAAAGCTTCAGCATAATTTAAATACATTTCTGCTAATCGAAAAACAACCCAACTATGCATACTGGTTTTACCTTGCACTAAATCTAAACTAGTGTCATTGTATTTTTTTAGGTAATATCCTGTTTTTGTAGCTCTGTCTATAGGTTTTCCATCCAATCCGCCATACCAGGTTTCAATAGGTCTGGATTTGATAACAGTACCATTGGTAAGTATTGTCATTGCTAATCTGGGGTCTCTATTAGCATATGGATTGGCTGAGTGTGTTGGATTATTCCAGTCAAATGGTACGCTGGTACTAGAGTTTACTATCACCTCATATTCATCAACTAAGTTTTGGGATGGATTAGTGCCCCCTTGTCCTAAATCATAGCCGATGGGTGTGTTAATTTTCTCAAAATCATTCACATTTCCGTACGTCCTACGAAAGATTACTTCACTATTATTGAAATTAGTACTTCCAAACAATGAAGAATAAGATGATAAAGAATAATTTGTTCCGTTTAAATCGATAAGGGCTTTTGCTGCATTAGCTGCTGCCTCCCATTTGGTTTTTCGATCTCCTGTAACTGATATTAGTGTTGGCATTTCGTAATTTGGTGCCCATAGTCCGGGAGAATTAAACAAATCACTTGCAGCATAAAGTAACAACCGACTTTTTAATGCTAACGTAGCCCCTTTAGTAGCCCTCCCTAAATCGGCTTCTAATGGGTATATCAAAGGAAGTACGGAGGCTGCAGAATCACACTCATCCGAAACGAATTGAATACACTCTGATAAGGTATTTCTTTTGATATTGGAAATATCTTTATCCACATTAACTGTTGAAGTAAATAGAGGGACACCTCCATATCTTTTAAGAAGTTCAAAGTAATAAAATGCTCTTAAGAATCGAACTTCATATTTCCACGTTTTAATGTCGGCTAGTCGTGATTGGTATACTAATTGTGTCGATGGTGTAGGATCGTACTTGTACAAATCAAGATCAACACTATCTGCAGATTCTAAAAACATATTTGCCCGACGAATTCCCTGATAACTTGAAGTCCAAATATTATCAGGATTATCATAAGCATTCCATGACCCTACATTAAACTTATAAATAGAATTTTTTTCAATTGAAAAATCTGACTCATCTGTAGCCGAAGATAACATAGCCTGATTATCAATATATAAAAAACCCGTTTTTACTCCCCAGTATACTCCTTTGCAACGTAAATTTGTATAATCATACGATTTAGTAACCTGATCGAAAGTCATCGTAGTTATGATGTCCTGATCCAGGTCTTTACATCCGAATAAGAAAAAAATCGAAATAATTTCAAGTATAATAAATTTATTTTTCATTCAATATTAATTTAAGAGTTTATTGTTCTATTTCAATTGTATACTTGCCCCTAAACTATAACATCTTAGACTTGGATAATCCGAATTACTCCCGAGATCTACGATATCTGAATTATGGATAGAAAACAAATTAGTTCCATTTACAAAAATCCTAACATTGGATAAATTAAATTTATCCAATATCTTTTTTGAGAGAGTATATCCTATTTCCACATTGCGTAAATTTAGAGAGCTTGCATCCCGTTGCCAAAATGAAGATCCCTGAAAATTATTCAAATCAGTTGTTGAAGAAAGCCTCGGATAAGTAGCAGTTTCTGCTGTTTCAGGCGTCCATCTTCCAAGTGCCATACTCGTAACTTTTCCATAATTTTGAAACGCTTGATAATAATTACCATTAAGATAAACCCCACGGTTTGTAACACATTGGAAAAGGGTGTTTAAATCGAATTCTTTGAACTTAAACCCCACTTCCAAGCCAACAGATAATTCGGGCATTGATGTGTTTCCCATCGGAACATAGTCGTTTTGATCTATAATGTGATCTCCGTTTTGGTCCTTATATTTAAGATCACCCGGATGCGAAGCTGCAAAAATCTGAGTCGGACTTTTGTCTATATCTTCCTGATTTTTGAAAAATCCTATCGCCTCCAAAACAAATGGTTGATCTATTTGATGACCTGTTTTATAAAGATAATCATAAGATTGTATTTGTTCAGCGTTATATACAATTTTGTTCCTTGCGAACGAAACATTAGCTTTTGCATGATATTCAAAGGACTTATTCTTATCGCTATTATAAGCTATATTAGCCTCGAACCCAATATTCCGTGTTACCCCAAGATTGATTTTAGGTAACGCAAAATAACCTAAAAACAGTGGATTTGTACGGGTGTCTAATGAAAGAATGTCATGTCTATCATTTTTAAATAAGTCAACAGAAAAGTCAATATTCTTAAAAACAGTTGCCTCTAAACCAAAATTAAGTTTTGTTTCTTTTTCCCATGTTAAGTTTTGATTGGCAATCTCACCTTCAAAAATCGGCGTAATTAGATTGTTGGTTGTACCAAAATACATATTGGAGCCATAAATGTAAGATTGTTGATTAAATATAAATCGAGTTCCACCTATATCATTATTTCCAATCAAACCATACGAAGCTTTGATTTTCAAAAAATTGATAGATTTCAGACTTTGCATGAAATTTTCTTTAGAAATAATCCATCCCACCGAAACGGCTGGAAATAAACCCCATCTGCTATTGGCAGGAAAATTTTCCGTAGCGTTATATGCAAAGGATAGTTCGCCTATATATTTCCCCTGATTAGCATAAGTGAAACGTCCTCCAATTCCAAGATATTTTTGAGGGAAATTAAGACCTGCCGGCGAATATGTTTCAAAATTAAACATTGCCATAGCAGCAAACTCGTGTTCCCCAAAAGTCCTTTCGTAATTCAAATACGTTTGGATAGTAACATTACGCCACGAATTTAACATACCTTCATCTGAGATTAGTGATGTATTTTGTCCGTACATAGTCTTAGATTGCAACCCTAATGTATCTTGTGTTATTAAATACCGCTGGTATGTTCTGGATTTATTTGATTTCTCAGTGTAGAGACTGTTGAACCCAATTAATCCTGAGACACTTAAACCTTTTGTTATCATATCTAATTTATCGGTTAACTTAAATACAGTTTGCATAGTACTGGTTTTGGAATCAAAAAAACCTTTATTCAGAACATCACCGTAAGGATTTGAATACAGTGAATTTCCTCCGAAAGTTCCATCTTCGTTGTGTACGGGAAATGCATTTGGTGGCAATGATGCTAAAGTACCGAACAGTGATGTTGTATTATTGGCATAAGGAGATGATTTATCATCAATTGATCCACTTAACAATAAAACCGCCGACATATTTTTTGAAAGTTTAATATCAATATTTGTCCTGAAATTAAACCGGGAATAATTTTGATCGGTACTATTTTCGGATAACCTACCAGTTTGTTTCACTAAACCTTCTCTGTTCAAAACATTTAAAAGAACATAATATCGAACCCAATCATTTCCGCCGGATAAATTCAAATTATAGTTACTTGCAAGGGCTGCTTTTCTTAATACTTCGCTGTACCAGTTAACGTTTGGATGGTAATAGGGGTCACTCCCTGTTCGGTATGCTTCCAAATCATTTTTCGAATACAATGCCTTTTTTCCATCATTAATAAGAGCTTCGTTGTATAATGTTGCGTAACCGTATGAATCCAAAAAATTTGGGGAGCTCTGAGCTTGTGTAAAACCTTGTTGAGTACTAAACTTAACTGATAATGGTCCGATACTTCCCCTTTTTGTGGTAACTAGCAGTACTCCATTAGCTCCACGGCTTCCATATATTGCTGTTG
>Ga0302215_10001041_pt1 | contig 20214 bp, 20 predicted proteins | sample II_Fen_N3_1_FD_194580 | JGI IMG/M metagenome (GOLD analysis project Ga0302215, IMG submission 194580) | Peat permafrost microbial communities from Stordalen Mire near Abisko, Sweden - II_Fen_N3_1 | ecosystem: Environmental > Terrestrial > Soil > Wetlands > Permafrost | place: Sweden: Abisko...
AATCCACTCCATGCTTTTGATATTTCATCAGTAAGGATTGCATATTCCTGACCCTTTTTCACACCTCTATTATCCCATTCGTCGGTAAGGTCTTTACGAATTTCAATGCTTTTTAGCCGTTGATTAATCCATTCCTTAGAATAACCCTTTCGTAAATAAGTTTCCATCAATCTGTCAATCCCTATTTCAGGATCTTCAATTTCATCAATTCTCTCTCTGCCTACTTGTGCTAGCCAAAGCTTAAATGGTTCTGCCTTTGGAGATGGAATAGATTGAATTAGTCGAAATAATTGCTCTGTATCAGCCACATCTGTTAATCGCATTTTACCGTCAGATGCAAGCATTTTCAAACCGTGACAGTTTGTCACGGTTTCATTTCCTTCTGCTTTTAACCGTTGTTTTAATTTACGCCAATATGAAGGTGCATCAACACTGTCGCTAAGTACACCTACTACATCTACAATTGAAAAATACCACTTTTCATGTCCCTCGTCCCAATGAGTACGTATTTTTCGATCATTAAATAACTTGATAGCAGTTTCTTTTGTCATAGTGTAATCTGATTTATAAAGATTATTACAAAAATCTCCCTAAATTAAGTCAAAAGTCTATTACTAAAAATTAGATATTTTAATGAAAAAACAATTAAGTAGCAAATAGAATATAATGTCAAATTTAATAAAGAATAGAAATGCAACATTTAAATTGTTCCCATTACTCACTATTATTACTATTATTACTTTTATAATTATTGCAAATGTAATAAATCCACTTAGAATAGTAAGTATTCGCAGATATTTAACTATCTGTTTATTAACCTGTAAGTGATTGTATATCAGTAATCTGTTAATTACTAATTTTTAATTAATTAGCTTTTGGTAATATCTTAAAATTATCTAAAACTAAAAAAGGACTTATATTAAAAGCCCTTATTTTTGGTTTCTTACCCTACTATAAAAAAAATAAGGTTTATTTTTTTTTACATTTTACATTGTATCGTCTTGAATTTTGTTTACTTCATTGTAAATCTATTTCAGGAATAGACAATATTTCATCAATCATAATTGATAAGAATTTAAATTGTAAGGTTTTTGTCAATTGTAATTGACAAAAATATAAATCATAGCTCTTTCATCAATCACATTATTCAGCAAATTCAGATTCCCCTTATTACCAGGACCATGAATCATACACGGCCTTAATATGTAGGTCTTTTTTAAGTTTCTTATCTTCCTCCCCTTTAGGAACTGGGGGTTCTTGACTTTTCTCTTCCTCCCCTTTATTGATCTGGGGTTCTTTTCTCTTCTCTTCCTCCCCTTTAGGGGCCGGGGGTTCTTCTCTCTTTTCTTCCTCCCCTTTATTGATCTGGGGTTCTTTTCTCTTCTCTTCCTCCCCTTTAGGGGTTGGGGGTTCTTGCCTCTTTTCTTCCTCCACTTTATTGATCTGGGGTTCTTTTCTCTTCTCTTCCTCCCCTTTAGGGGTCGGGGGTTCTTATTTCTTACCTCTCATGTATTTTTCAGGCAAAATGAATAACTATATCCATCGAGGGTATATCGTTCAACTCTGACCATCTAAACGACCTTAAAACGCATTTTTGGGTTAGTATCTCTTTATCCAGTCCGTAAATATTTTTTAGATTTTACAGGACGGTAATCTAGTTACTTCATACAAAACCATGAATTTAGTCTTACTACTTATTACTTCCTTGTGCCAACTGCTTTCTACTTTCTACCTTTACCGACTACCTTCTTCTTCAAATAATTCATTACACCACTTACACCGATATAATACCTATATGGATAATAAAAAAGAAATAAATATGGACGTTTAATTTTATATCTTATAACCATAAATATTCTCGAAGGGAAAAGTACACCTGAAAGATACTTAACTTTATCCGTTAATTTTCCTAATTGATTTAACTGACCAAAATGATTTGAAATAGTCATTGTAAAACCCTTACGTATTGAACCTTTAAGGTAATAACAAAAAAGTCTTTCATCTTTCCTTTTGAGTAAATAACTATATTTTATTATTATAGATTCAGGTACTTTAGCATGCATGTATTTATTTGTCATTACAATGTGTAAATATACTAAATCTTCACATTTATAAAGTTGGCAAGTTTTTGTAAAAGTTACCCAGTTTATTAAATTTGAATAATTGTCCAAAATATTTGTAATATCGTTAAAACAGGTAAATTGAACTTTACCTCCTCTAAAATGTCTTTCTAAATGTAAACAAATATGAATCAATAAATTATCTATGTTCAATGCTAAAATTTTGACTCCATTTAATGTTGTTAAAAAAGCTTTGGACCACAATTCAGAAATTATAATATTGTATTTTTCGGTTTTTACACTAAGTTTAATATGGATTTCTATTGATATTCCATTTTGAATCATCGGAGGATAATGAACAATATCCAAATTTGCAGTTACAAAATCAGACATTTTACCTACTGAAGACTGTTTGTAACCCATATGACCAAGAATTTGAAGACATTTTTCACCATCTTCTTCTTTTACCAACAAATCAATATCACTAAATTGCCGAAGTCCAATATCTTGATAAAGCCATTCTGAAAGATAGATTCCCTTTAATGCAATCAAAGGAATATCCTTTAATTCAAATGCCTCTGCAATTTTACGAAAGTGTTCATACAATATTGTGCTTCTCGAAAATGTCTTGTAATATACCTGTTGAAGTTTCGTTTTGACTGATTCAGGTATTTGTGAGCTGTTAGTAAGATAAGGCAATTTTTTAAATAACAATGGTCCAATTCCCCTATCTATGATGGTTGAAATCAAGTACTCCCAATCCCGAATTAACGGAATCAAGACGTTTATTTCCTCCAAATCCTCAGGAGACGGTTGTATTTTCACACACGATAAAATAAGTCTTTCTTCGAGGCGTAATTTCATTATTAAATTTTATTTCAAAGTCGTTAATATCTTATTCTAACAAAAAAATTGCACCCTATTAAAGTGCAATTCGTCTGTAAGTTGATCTCTGTTTTCTTTATATTTAGAATTTTAGTCAATATTTTCGTAGAACCTTTAATAGAGTCAACTCATTTTACTTCTTTAATTCTATCTTTTTACTATCAATTCAAACCTTTAGCAAGATAGACTAACTCATAAAAAAGCGTTTAATCACATCCACCACCCTGTTTAAATCAATTTCTGTAAGTATTGAACTTGAAGGAAGACATAATCCATTATTAAACAGATCTTCAGATATTCCATTTCCATAATAAGGACAATGAGCAAATACCGGTTGTAAGTGCATCGGTTTCCACAATGGTCGGGATTCAATTTCTTCTGCATCTAAGGCAATACATAAATCCTCTCTTGTTTTGCCACTTGCTAGTTTTGAATCAACCAGAATGGCTGTTAACCAATAGTTAGAGAAAAAACGTTCATCAGGTTCTGTTTGAAAAGAAATTCCTTTTATTGAACTAAGTTCCCTTCGATAGAAAGCATTATTGGATCTACGTTTATTTATATGATCTTGAAGTACCAACATTTGCCCACGGCCAATGCCTGCGCAAATATTACTCATCCTATAATTGTATCCTATTTCTGAATGTTGGTAATGAGGCGCATTATCCCGTGACTGGGTAGCATAAAACTTAGTTTTCATTGCATGTTGTTCTGATGAACACACCAAAGCTCCTCCTCCTGAAGTAGTAATAATTTTATTACCGTTAAACGACAAACATGCAAATTCGCCAAAAGTCCCACATTTTTGGCCATTGTATTCTGATCCCAGGGCTTCCGCTGCATCTTCCAAAACTGGTATGTCGTAACGATTGGCAATCTCCATAATTTCATCCATCTTAGCCGGCATCCCATACAAATGCACAGGAATAATAGCTTTCGGTTTTTTACCTGTTAGTTTTATTCTGTCTTTGATTGCTTGTTCTAACAATGTTGGATTCATATTCCAGGTATCTTCTTCACTATCTATAAACACAGGCGTTGCACCTAAATAACAAATTGGATTGGCTGAAGCCGAAAAAGTAAATGACTGGCAAATAACTTCATCACCCGGTCCTACTCCAAGTTGCAACAATCCTAAATGGATAGCTGCTGTACCGGCACTTAATGCCACTACTTTTTTATTTTCACCTATAAAATCTACTAAATCTTCTTCAAAACCATTTACATTAGGTCCCAATGGAACTACCCAATTTGTATCAAAAGCTTCTTTGATAAAGTCTTGCTCTCTACCTCCCATGTGGGCAAGTGAGAGCCATATTTTCTTATTCATTTAAAAGTAATATTTATTCTCAATTTATAAACAAAAAATTATTTTTTAGGTTTGTGTATTAAAAGTACTATAGAATCATACATTTTCTCGATAAAACATTTATTAAATCGTAACCATCCCATGTCAAACTAAATTCTGTAGTCTTTCCAATTGGAACTATTCTATCAATACCGGTAAATTTCATCTCTCTAACTAATTTTGATAATTCTTTTATTTCGAAACCGTAATATGCCAAAGTTTGATATTTTCGGTTTACTATAGCTTTCAATTCTTTAAGGGAACATGCATCATATTCTATAAAATATCCACCAGCACAACGATTTTTATCAATATCATTAGTCAATTCGGAAACATTTATTCTCCAAAGTTTATTATTGACTGGTAATTCTCTTTTTATTTTAGCTGTATCCTGACTTTGCAAATACATTGCAGAAAGCTTATCTACAGATAAAATTGGAGATAATTCGTATTTTTCAATTTTGATCTGAATAGCATTCCAAAACATCTCTTTTGCCTTAAAGATATTGTCTTTTTCACCGTTCCATATTATTAATCGGGGTGCAGAACAGGCATTTTGATCGAAAAGATAGGTATCATTATAAAAATCCTCAGCAATTTTTGCAGTGTTTTGTTCATGAATAAACTTGTTTGCATTTATTGCAGCTAGTGAATATCTATCAGCAAAAGTTACATCATATGATCTTGCAGGAATTGCAGACTTACGTATTTGTTCTATAGTATCATCTCCACCCCAAATAACGCGTACATCGCATATGGAAGACAAAAAATCAGTTACAGTACTTTGTCTATCATATCGCACTAAGAAAAGACGATTCCCAAACTCATTAAATTCAGAAGTCAGAGTTATTTTCTGAATTGCATCACATATTAAATCAACTTGTTCAAATAACTTTGATGGAACCCGAACAATATTGATATTTCCGCTTAAAATACCTGCAACCATTGAATAAGCAAAGTTAACAGGTACATTTGAAGGTGCCACATGAAAAACAACACCTCTACCTAATCGAATACTGTCTTCTGAATATTTCTTTTTTAAAGCCAATAGATTTGCTTTCCTGCAAAAAAAAGCAAATGTTGCTACATCTGAGAATTGTCTTACTTTCGGAGATTTCATTAACTCATTTGATAGAGCACTTAAAAATGCAATCCCCATATCCGGGAATATTTCGTCAGAACTTCTTTCTCTTATATTTTCTAACTTTCCTGAATCAGAAAAGAGAAAAGTTATTTCATTTAAATTTTGTTGCATATGTATCACTACAGCCTCTTATTTCTGCATTTTTTATTCGACCTATCACATTGAAATATTTTCCTTTCCTTCCACATTTACAATCATCCTCACCAAGAACAATGCCTTCATCTTCTGTTAATAAAGTATGACCCGGATAACTTTTGGGTAATAAAGAAACTACTTCAATAATACCTTTTTCACCAAAATCAGCGACAGAGAAATCCGAAGATCTTCTTACTATTATATCCGAAAAGTTTGATGCATGTAAATGACCACATTCACATTCCATATAAATGGTACCTGTTTGTTCTACCATTCCATAATAATCATGAATTCGATTTTTATCGATACCACAGACTTCATTCAATTTTATTTTGAATTCATCGGGTGATACACTTTCATTTTGCAATTTTTTCCATCCACCCCCATGAATTAATATAGCTTTTGAAAGATTGGGACGATATTCTGATTTAAGTAATTCTTTATAGAAATGTTGCCAAACCATAAAGGTAAATCCAAACATAAAAATTGTCTCGTCTTTATGTTCTTCTAGAAAAATGGTGATATTTTCAATATCCAACTGCATTTTCTCATCTAAAGCATAAATCCGTTTGGATCCGAACATCGAAAAACCTAAAATCCCTGCTCCTCTGGCAGAAAACATGGTTCTATCTTTTACTACAGATGAACTATCAAGAATTAACATCGGTACCCTTTTCTTTCCAATAAAGTTAGAAACAATCTTTGTTAGTACTTTTGTTTGGTTAGAAGAGGTTTCTCTATCCAAAAATATCTTGGAAACTTGCTGTCCGGATGTTCCTGATGAAGTCATAGTTTTTACTATTTCTTCTTTTGGAACGCTAAGCAGTTCTAATTCCTTAAACATCCTTACGGGTAAAAATGGAAGATCGTAGTAGCTTGAAATCTTATCAACATCCAAACCGATTGCATCCATCATTCTTTTATATTTCTCCGACTTTTGATAATGTACTTTTGTTAGTTCCTTAAGCCCTATGGTAAGCACATCTTCTTTTTCAACATGGGACAATGAATAAGGTTCAATTTGTAGTAATTCTTCTAAATCCACAATTTTATTCATTAATTAAATTAGCATATAAAACTTTACCTGAACTATTTTTTGGTATTTCAGAAATTATCCGTACCTCAAATGCCCTACTATTTAAACCTGTTTTTAGGGATATTACAGTACGACAAAGTTCACTTTTAGTAGAATCTGTTATATATATCACCATTTTATCATCAACACCAACACAAGCACACGAAGGAGTTATTTCTTTGATGATTTGTTCTGAAGCATCTAAATTTACCCGATTCCCGTAAATTTTAATAAATCTTTTTTTTCTACCTGTTATATAATAGAATCCCTCTTTATCTCTTCTGGCAATATCACCTGTATATAGAATCCCTTTGTTTTCATCCCCTTTTAACAAATCTTCTTTACAGTCAGCATAACCCAAACTGACATTTTTTCCCAAATAAACTAGTTCGCCATCAATATCTGGTTCTACAATTTCAGTATCAGCTTCATCCATTAATTTAAATGTGCCACCAGGAATTGCAATTCCAATACTTGTGTTTTTTTCTGCTGCATATTCAAATGGCAAATAGCTCATACGTGCTGTAGCTTCGGTTTGACCATACATAACTACAAACTTTTTATTTGTATGCTTTGCATTTTCAACGTATTCTTGTACCAAATTAGATGATAACTTCCCTCCGGCCTGAGTAAGTACCGTCAAGTCAGGTAAAGACATAGTAAAAAAACGAAAACGTTTTAACATCTCATACGTATATGGAACACCTGCTAAAGAAGTCGCCTTTTGTTCTTTTGCAAATGTCCAAAATTCTTTTTGTGCTATCGATTTATCAGTTAATAAAATGGTTGCACCAGATATAAAATGACTATTGATAACCGATAGACCATACGAATAATGCATGGGGAGAGAAGTAATGGCTTTTTCTTTTGATGACAAGTTCAAATACGAAGCAATTGATTCTGCATTTGCCTGAATATTTTCATAACTTAAACGGACTAATTTTGGACTACCCGTGCTGCCTGAAGTAGTGAGAAGTAGTGCTAAATCATCATTTAATTTATAGTCACAATCTATATTAAGTTTTACTAATGAATAGCTAAATTCAGAATATAAAATTTGTGCGTTATTATAATTCCAACTCAAATCATTAGGCAACCATAAAAACTCAGGTTTATAAACATAAATAAGTTTATCCAGTAATTCCTTATTTAAAGAGTAATCTAACATTAATGGTACAATTGCATTATTTATAAATGACAAATATCCACAAAGTGAACCAATTTCATTATTACATAAACAGAAAACAAGAGAGCGTTTATTTATATAACTATATATTTTTTTGGAAATATCAAATAAATCTTTATAAGTATATAAATCCTTTTCAGTTGTTATTACAGCAGTATTATAATAAAACTCTGTATGAAATAAAGTCCCTTTCATTCAAATATCAGTTTATTAAATTATTGCTGCACCATCAACTCCAATTATCTGCCCTGTTATATATAATGATAAATCAGAAGCAAGGAATAACGCTGCATCAGCTACTTCCTCTGGTGAACCTAACCTCCCCATTCCTATTTTAGATATTCTTTCAGATATTCTTGGTTCTCCAATTGATCTAAACATAGCTGTATCAATCATACCAGGAGCAATAGCATTTACTCTTATATTATTTGGAGCAAGTTCTTTTGCTGCTGTTTTTGTCAACGAAATAACTGCTCCTTTAGAAGCTGAATATATTATTTGACCCGAATTACCATTAGTTCCAACAATAGAAGAAATATTAATAATACTACCTCCATTTTGCCTTTTCATTATTTTTGAAGCATATTGAATTAAATTAATAGGTGCAAAAACATTTACTGCAAATGTTTTATGCAAAACTGCTTCGGTAGCCATGCCAATTAAAGCATCTTCCATAACACCTGCATTATTTATTAGACAATCAAGTCGATTATATTCTTTTTTTATTCTCAGGATCGTATTCTTGATAGCATTCGTATCTGTAACATCAAAATATACAGGGATGATCGTTGTTGAGTATTTTCTGGAGAATAATAATGCTTCGTCATCTAGTATTCCTACCTGCCTTGCTGCTGCAAAAATAATAGCTCCATTTGAAGCAAATTTTTCAAAAATGGCTTTACCTATTCCTCTATTACTTCCAGTAATTAGAACTACTTTATCTTGTAGTAATCTAGAATTCAATTTCATATTTTTCCAATATTTCTAAACCTTTAATATAAGAACTAAAATCAACAATATCGTCAGTCTCAAGCATTATTTCAAAAGCATCTTCAATTGTTGCAATTAAATTCATATGACCTACAGAATCCCATTCTGCAATACTTTGGTATGTTAAGTCATTTAGATTTTTTTCTTCAACATTTAATGCTTCGATAAATCCGTTATTGTATTTTTCTATATTTGTCATAATCGTAATATATTTAAATAGTTTATTTTATCTCATTTGTCTTGCAGGATTTCCTACATACATACCTGAATTTGAAATATCTTTATAGACTGCTGAAAGAGGAGCAATTGTAGTGTTTTCAACAATTTTTGCTCCTTGAATAATAAAAGCACCTGAACCAATTTCGCAACATTCTCCTATAACAGTGTTTCCAGCTGCCATTGAATGAGGTAAAAATGTACAGTAATCTCCTACTTTAGCATCATGACCGATCAAAGAATTTATATTTAAGAGTACTCCTTTTCCAATAATTGAATCAACAGTGACAGAACAATTAAGACAAATAATACTACCATCACCCACACTTACTGTTTTATCAATTCTAACAGATGGATCAATTAAAGTAGCAATCTTTACATTTGAATAGAAAGCAACTCTTTCATAAATTGATTTTCGGACTGAACCTTTTCCAATAGCACAAATTACATTTATTTCATTTTCTAAATTTGATAACCAAATTTCACTACCAAGCACTTTATACCCATAAATTACTGTTCCAATTAAATCAGAATAAGAATCACTTACAATATATCCAAGTACATTCCAGGTCGGAGCATATGAATTTATATTTTCTATAAGCCAAATAACTTCTTTTCCTAATCCACCTGATCCATAAATAACTATATCTTTCATTTTTATAATTTTAATTTCCCTCAAAAGCATCATTTGTAGCACTTGATTCTGAGTTAATTCCTTCTCGGATGAATACTTTTTTTATTGTCAAATAGAAAATTTTCATATCTAATAAAAAAGAAACATGATCCACATACCATATATCATATTCAAACTTCTTCTGCCAGCTAATTGCATTTCGTCCATTCACTTGAGCCCAACCGGTTATTCCAGGAAGAATTTCATGTCGTCGAGATTGTTCTTTATTATATAATGGTAAGTATTGTATTAACAAAGGTCTTGGTCCAATTAATGACATATCTCCTTTCAAGACATTAATTAATTGCGGTAATTCATCCAAAGATGTTGAGCGTATAAATTTACCAATTGTTGTAATGCGTTTGGCATCCGGTAAGAAGTTTCCAAGAGCATCTTTCTCATCTGTCATTGTTTTAAATTTAATAACTTTGAAAAATCGTTCATTCTTCCCTGTTCTTTGTTGAAAGAAAAAAGTCTTACCATGATTAGAAACTATTAAGCATAAACTTACCACTAAAATGAATGGAAATAAGATAACCAATACAAATAAAGAAATCACAAAATCAATAAAACGTTTAAAAAAAAGATTATACATATTTTATCATATTTTTATCTAAGACTTTGATACTCATCCAACAATGCTTTCCAAACTTCACTCTGTTCATATCTGGATGCAATCATTGGTCTTGCTTTAAATGACATTTCTTTAACTAAATCATCCTTCTGTTCTACAAAATATTTCATCGCAGTATAAAGAGAATCAGCACTTCTTGACGGAATTATAATTCCATTTTGTTTCTGAACTATTATTTCATTACAGCCATTAATATCAGTTACAATTGAAGGTAATCCCATTGCTCCTGCTTGTAAAACAACGTTTGGAAAACCTTCTCGATAACTTGGAAATACAAGAGCATCTGAAGCTGCAAAGAAAGGCCGAACATCCTCCTGATAATCCATAAATTTTATTTCTTTTGAATTCAAAATAAGTTTCTCAATTTTTTCTGAAATAGGATCTAAATTCTTTTCAAAATTACCAACTAATAATAAATGCACATTTTTAAGTTCTTTGCTCAGTTTTACAAAAGCCTCAATTAATTCATTAACTCCTTTATCTCTAACTAACCTTCCTACAAAGCAGAAAGTAAAAATTGCATTTTTATCTCTAATTCTATTCGCAATTTCTAGAATATTCGTTGTGCAAGAAAAATAAGTTAAATCTATTCCATTTATGTTACCATTTAAGATCTTATGTAGAGGTTTCTTTGTTACTTTTTCTTTTAATAAGGTATTTTTCACCCCATCCCCTTCAGGAATCACTTTAGTTGCACAAAAACAAGTTATTCGTTCCATCGATTTTAGAAGGAATCGTTTAAGACCCGTTGTAGTTTCAAATCTCAATCCTGTGACGGAATATATTCTATGAGGTATATGTGTCATACACGCTGCTAGCATCGATAACAAACTCCCTTTGGGGGTATTTGTATGAACTATAAATGGTTTCTCAGATCTGAACACTTTAATCAATATAATGAGAGATTTTAAATCTGCAAGTAAATTTATTTCTCGCTCCATTCCAACCTCAATTGTTCGTATTCCTTCCCTTCTTTCTACGATATTTAGATTTTTTTCTCCTGAAGATAAACCAACTACATCAAAATATTGATTTAAATAAGCCAATTGACCCTTTAAAAGAATATCCAAACTCATTGAAATAGTTGTTACTCTAATAAGCTTTTTGTTCATATTCGATTTTTTTAATCAAATTGGAAGTTTAACATTTAAAGTTTAATACTTTTGTAAAAACAAATGCAACAAAAATATCTTTTATTTTGAAAGCATCTTCACAATTAATCGTGTAGATTACCATTTATCAATAGATTACAGTATCGATCACCCCAAAATTGGTAAGAATAGTTTTGTTCAATTTTTTTCCGTCCTGCAATTCCAAATTCTTCTCTAATTTTTCCGTTTAGAATAAGTTTTTCCAATGCAAAATACCATTCATCTTCATTACGAACCAAAAAACCATTAACGCCATCATCTACTATTTCCTCATTTGCTGGAGCTATTGAAGCTACAACTGGAAGCCCACAAGCCATATATTGTACTAGCTTAAAACCACATTTACCTTTTTCCCATATTGTATTTGCTAGAGGCATAATTCCAATATCTGATGAAAGCAACTCTTCAATTTCTGTCTGTTCATCCCAATCAACAATCTTACAATCAACATTGTCAATTTTAAAATGGGCTCCAATAACTTTTAACCTAATAGAATGACTTTTTGCAAGTTTCTGTAATACTGGGACAATCGCTTGAAGATATTTACCTGTTGTAGGTGAACCAATCCAAACAATTGTAACTACATTTGTTTGAAAATTCTGCTTAACCTTTGGATAGTTTTCTAAATTTATTACAGTAGGCAAATAAATCAAATTATTAGACTTAATTTCATTAAAATACCAATGATTGCCAACCGTAACAAATTTAGCAATTCTTGCCAGTTTATCTATTTTGTTTTCTAAAAAAATACGCTTTAAGAAAATTGTTTTATAGCTATTTGCAATATAATCATCAAAATCCAAAACAAACCTCTTGTTCTTTAATAATATCTTTTCAATAATAAAGGGAATATTGGGAAACAACTCTTTTTCAATAATAATTAAATCATAGTTGCAATAATTAAATTCTAAATAAAATATCCGTTTCAAAATTGAATAAATCCTCAGAAGTTTAACTAATGTCATTTTTTTTTCATACAACTTCAATATATATTTATCATTAAGCAAAGGTTTAATATCATATTTAATATTATTTTTATCAAAATAGGGAATATAGTTATAGAAACGATATCTCGATGATGCACCTTCACGATTATATTTTGAAAGAATTAATATATTCATATAAATTACATTAGCCAAATCAATTTGCATAATTTGTTTATATTTGTAGAATATATAGGCAAATCATATAAATATATTAGCAATTAATAAATGTTACACTTGTTTTCCTATTTTAAACTCAATGGAATTATCTTTTGTCTTATCAAGTTTTATTGCATTAATAATTGCAATTGGTAAAAAAATTGTCCATAAATAATCAAATTTCCCTAAATAAGGATTTGAAGCATTTGCTATTAGAAAGCAGATCATAGCAGCCAATTGTGGCAATATATAAGACACATAATACTTATTTTTTCTACAAATCATTATAGACTCAAAAAAAATCCAAAATACGGAACTAGCATAAATAAAAACACCAACTATTCCTGTGTGAAATAATAATGCAACATATGATAATTCATACGCCCAAGTCGCGTTAGGATCCCTTGTACTACCTTGTGCATGAGCTCCCAATCCATTTCCAATAAACATATTTTCTTTCCAACCATTTATCAATGCAGAATATTGTTCTTTTCTTAAATAATTTGAATCTGCATCGGGATTATCAAACTCGAATGATGAATTAAATTCCGAAATTATTCTATCATTATCAATAGCTACATATACAATAGTTACTGAAGTTATTGACAAAAAAATCAAAACAGGAATAATAAATCGTTTAACTTTCAAATTAATTCCTACCAACATAAATAATGCAAGTATTATAACAGGACTTACTAAACAGACTAACCAGAATGCTCTTCTTGCAGATATAAAAATCAAAATTAAACACACAATAAATGTTATTCTAATTAAGTTCTTATTTAGGCCAAGATTATTAAACTTTGAAGGCATTAATAAAAAAGTCAATGCAAAAACAAAAGTATACATTACTGTTGCCAAATTCATAGAGTTTAATTTAAATGCCCCCGTTCCCCAATAAACTGTAAAGTCTTGCGATTTTAACAAATATGTAATATCAATTGGAAATCCTATTACAATACTATAAATAAACAATATTATCAAAACTGATGAACCAAGACCTCCATAGATAATCGTTTTTAGAAGTGGAACTAAATTTGATCTCTTAACTGAATATCCAATAAAATAAAGATATAAAATGGGCCAAATAATATAAACTGTGCTTACAGGAATAGCACCTGGAGCAGATCTTATCAGTCCATTCAGTATAAATAAAAATGAAAATATAAGATTTATTAAAGCTATCAATAATAACATCTTAGAATATCGCAACTCGTATATCGAATTTAGTCCTAAACTAAAAAACAGTATTAAAACTAATAGAATGCCTCTTGGCTCCTGAAAAGAAGCAGGAAGTACAAGCATTAAAAAGAAAAATACACAAATAATTTTGATTTTCAAATTCTTACTCACAATAAAAAAATTAATTGATAGCTTTCTTAAATGCTAAATATATTAAATGTGACCAATATTTAGGATAAAATAAATATTTCATTTCTTTCCATTTTTGCTCAAAAAAAATCAGATAAAGTTTTTTTCTTATCGCATTTCTATCAATCGCTAATTTTAAATCATATGACTTAGGTAGATTTGAAAATATATATTCACTTTCGATAAAATTTTTCAAAGCATTCTTGTATGAATTATTAGTGGAATGAATTCTATATTTCACTAAATCACTACCTATACAAATTGCATTTGATAACATGGAAATTTTTAATAGAATTTCAAAATCTTCATTCTGTTCAAGATTTTCACTAAAACCATTAGTCTTATCAAAAGAATCACGTTTAAGAATAACTGTTGAAAAAATTATAAAGTTACCTTTTAAGAGTTTATGATAAATAGATTTAGAATTATGAGATTTATATTTAAACTTTGAATATTGCTTGGCTTGATTTATTGCATCTTTAGAATTAATTGTCAATAAAGTCTCAAATCCGCAATATGAAATACCAATATTACTTTGTTTTCGCAAACCTTCCATTTGAATTTCCAGTTTATTTGAAAGCCATATATCATCACTATCTAAAAATGCTATATATTCACCTTCAGCTTTTTGAATTGCCAAATTCCTTGCTTTACTTAAAGAAGTATGATTTTCTGCAAAATAATAGCAAATCCTAACATCATTATAAGATTTCACAATAATCTTGCTTTCATCTGTGGACTGATTGTCCCAGAATACTAATTGCCAATTTGAGTATGTTTGAGACAAAACTGAGTCAATAGCTTCTTTCAGATATTTCTCTCCATTATAACAATTCATGATAACACTTACCAAAGGTAGCTCATCTTTATTATTTCCAGACATAAGGTATTTCATTCGTTAATATTGGCAAGTTTTTAGATTCCTCCGGCTTATGAAGTTGATCAATGATATTAGCCAAAAGTGAAAAATTTTCCGATAAACATTTAAAGCTATACCACAAATTTGGAGGCATACTTAATAAATTATAATTATTTGTATCATTCAATATAAATTCATCAAATAATCCTTTAGTAGGGGAATTTTCTCGATTGTCATATATTACAATTTTTATTTCACCAAATGGAACGCAAAAATGTTGGTGAACCAAACTATGTAACTTCCATCCTTTTATAACCGCAGGATTAATTTTAGAATAATATGCTTCTCCAAAACCTTTAAATGTCTCTTGACTAGATTTTAGGTAATGATATACCGCACCTCTTTCATCAATAATTTGATTTAAAGTAGTTAATCTTAAATCATGAATATTTGTATTTATTATGCTCATTTTGTTGCCCATTTTATTCCACGTTCTTGTGCTTTCAAGGTATAAAGATTTATTTGATTATTTGTAAATTCAAATACCTGATTTTTGTGTATATAAAAATTCATATACCATGACATTGTAAAATCTATTGTTTCTTTAAATTCTAAAACCGGGAACCATTTTAATTGAATATTTGCCCTATCGCAAGAGAGTTTTAATAAATTGGCTTCTTTTTTTCCATCATTTACATATTTATTAATCCAACCTGGCGAATTCATCCAAAGCAGTTTCATTTCATCAATTAATTCCCCTACATTTTTATTCACTTTTGCATCTGGACCAAAATTATACGCTAAATTCCTGTGTTTGGAATTCTCTTCATAGAGCTCTGAACCAATGCAAAGATAACCACTTAAAGGTTCTAAAACATGCTGCCAAGGACGCGTGCTATATGGACTGCGAATCTCTACTGCCATATTCTCTGACCAAGAACGAACAATATCAGGTACAATTCTATCTTTAGCCCAATCTCCACCACCGATTACATTACCAGCTCTGGTAGTACATACATTTGGAAAACCTTGTTTAAAAAAAGAATGCATATAAGACTTTACAATTAATTCTGCAGCCCCTTTAGAGCCACTATAAGGGTCTTCACCTCCTAGACGATCATCTTCTCTATAGCCATATACCCATTCCACATTATCATAACACTTATCACTGGTTATAATAACTCCAACTTTCACAACATCACTTAACTGTCTTATAACTTCCAGAACATTCAATGTTCCAATCATATTAACGTCAAAAGTTTCCCTTGGATTTTCGTACGATTCTCTAACCAAAGGCTGTGCTGCAAGATGAAAAATAAATTCTGGTTTAAACTCTTGACAGACTTTTAGTAAATGATTATAATCTCGAATATCACCTAAATAATGATTAATATTATTTTCGAGACCTAATTCTATGAAATGAGATGGTGTTGTTGGTATACCGATTGAATAACCAGCAACCTCAGCTCCCAAGTTCAACAACCAGGTTGTTAACCAACTACCTTTGAAACCGGTATGACCAGTTACAAGAACTTTTTTATTTTTGTATATATTATTAAACATAGTTTACCATTTTTTCCAAGGTGCATTATCTTTAGCCCATATTTCATTTAAATTATCTTTATCACGTATAGTATCCATACAATGCCAAAATCCTTCGTGTTTATAAGCGACTAATTGATTATCTAGAGCGAGATTTTCTAAAGGCTCTCTTTCTAATACTGTAGTTTCGTCAATTAAATAATCAAATATTTTATAATCAAAAACAAAAAAACCGCCATTAATCCACCCTTCACCTGTTTGTGGTTTCTCTTTAAACTCTTTAATATTACCTTTTTCATCTGTAATTATTGATCCGAATCTAGCAGGTGGTCTAACAGCTGTTAAAGTAGCAATTTTACCGTGTGATTTATGAAATTCAACAAGTTTGTTTATATCGACATCTGCTACACCATCACCATAAGTAAGCATAAAAGTTTCGCCTTCTTTAAAAAGTTTTTTTAAATTAAAAAGACGCCCTCCGGTCATACTACTCCCCCCTGTCTCATGTAATCCAATAGTCCAATCTTCGGATAAGTCATTTTCAAACTTAATATTTCCAGATCGTAAATCTACAACCATATCACTCTTATGTAGCTTGTAGTTAAGGAAAAACTCTTTTATAACATCACCTTTATATCCCAAGGCAACTGCAAAATCATTGAAACCGTATGAGGCATAAATTTTCATTACGTGCCACAAAATTGGCATTCCCCCTATCTCAACCATAGGCTTAGGTCTCAAAGTTGTTTCCTCACTAAGACGAGTTCCAAGTCCGCCTGCTAATAATACTGTTTTCATTTATTTAAATAGTTATTTATAGTTTTGCATATAAATTCGACATCTACAATTTTAATTTCTGGATGCAAAGGTAGTGTTAATATTTCATTATAGATTCTCTCTGTAACAGGCAAGCCATAACTTGTTTTATAATACGATAATAAATGATTTGGTTTATAATGAATTCCTGTTGGTATTTCATGTTTTTCTAATTCATCTTTAAGTCCATCTCTGTTATTTTCTAATACACGAATACATAAAATATGAGGAATTACAAAAGAATCAGCTTCTTGGCTTTGAAATTTAATTCTTGAATTAGACTCTAGCAACTTATGATACATCTTTAATAACTCAATTCTTTTAGGTGCAAATTCATTATCCAATCTTTGTAATTGAACTCTTCCAATTGCAGCAAAAATATTACTCATATGATAGCGAAATCCTTGACGTTTAACATCAAAATCCCAACTTCTCTGTCCTGAATATCTTTTATCCGAGTCCTTTTCAATAGATAGCAATCGGGCATCTTTTACAATTGAGAGTACCTTAGTGTCATTTGTAACTATTGCTCCGCCTTCTCCTGATGTGATATTTTTAATGCCATCAAAAGAGAAGCAAATAATATCTCCAAATGAACCGATTTTTTTCCCTTTATAATCACATCCAAATGCATGTGCTGCGTCTTCTATAACTCTTAGATTATATTTTTTTGCAAACTCATATAACTGCTCTATATTAGCTGGATTACTTGCGTAATGCACAGGCATAATAGCTCTGGTTTTAGAAGTTATCCTTTTCTCTGCATCATCTAAATCAATTGTCAAAGTATCCTCATAAACATCACATGAAATAGGGATAGCACCAGCTGCACTAATTGCCTGAAATGAAGATAAAAATGTAAATGATGGGACTAAAACTTCCTGTCCTTTCTCAATCGTTGCTTCGACTGCTAAATGCAATGCTGAAGTACCTGTATTAACACAAACTACATTATCGGAAGTTACTCCTAAATAATCCGCTATATCTTTTTCAAATTTACCGACTTCAGCTCCCATTCCAAGATAACCATCTTCTAATAATATTCGTGTAACTGCCTGAGCCTCTATTTCTCCAATAACAGATTTCGATAATCTTATCATAACTTTAGTTTTCAAGTTTTCTAAATTTATTATACAACTTTAATAATTTCCCTTTCTCAATTATAGAAGAATCAATCATTGAAAAAACGAGTTTGCTATTTACTGCTTTTTCAATTAATAAATTCCTCACATTTTCTATACTATGGTTCAATTTGAAATATTCTTCGGATTTCTTAGAATATAAGGAATAATCAGATAAGAAATTAGTAAGAATATCAAATAAAGAGTCATTCCCTAATTTATAATCATCATCAGTAATTAAATGGGCTAAATCAAACTCTCTTGTATTATATAATTCTCTGAACAAATAATCTTTGTTTATTTTTTTAAATGAGAAATCTAACACAATAGTTGGTTTATGAAGTTTGGCTCCTTCAAGTGCTGAAGTTCCCATTGCAGTCATAATATCAAAATTATTATTTATAAAATAATCTAGTTTATCGTGTGAGATTGATCCATGAAAAATAACAGAAACTCTACTATTTAATTTAAGATTTTCTTTAATGAAATTCAAATAAGGGCCATCTCCAACTATATGAAATACGAAATTTTTATTATCAAACCGATGTGATATTTCTACAAGTTTATTGATAGTGTAAATTAAAATATGACTTTTGAAATCACATAATCTACCAACCCACCCAATGTGAATAATATTTTCAACTAACAAATTGTCACTATACGTTAATTTTATTTCAGAAGATACAGCTGGAACAGGAAGATATTGTTTGTTCATTATATTTATAAATAAATATTTTGCTGTATAATCTAAATTTGATTTATCCATAAAATAAAGCGAGTCAGTTTCAAGTAATAGTTGAACATAAGTTCTTAAATTACGAAACAACTTGCTATAAAAAAAGGACAAAAACCTGTAAATAGCAAAGTTATTCATCGGTAATTCACGCAAACCGTTAATTGGTATCAACGATGGAATTAAGTTTTGAGGATGTAAATTCCAGAAAAACAGTTTTTGGTCTGAAGCTAATTCCAATTCTTCTGGCCAATAATATGGCACGAATGTTTGCATTATTAGCACACTCCCATTAGGCGGAGTAACCTTTTTATTTTTTTCAAATAAAATCAAATTTATATTAGGAAGTACCAAAAGATGACGTGCAATGGCTCCATTTTCATGATCTATTGCAAACACATCAAGATTGGGATTAGCTTCGGCAATCGAATTGATCATCCTATAAAAAAGAACTGGAACACCGGAGTCTTCAAAATAAGGAAAATAAAAGCATAAAGAATTCATAATTAAATTAACAATAAACTTACTTAAATTTGATAACAATACTCACATAATTCATTTTGGATTTGAATTATTTCAGGAAGATCTTTGTATTTTTTCCAAATATCGACGTTTCTTTCTCGATTCATCTACATCGAATTCAATATTAACTTTTTAATTTAAACTATTAAGTACTATTAAATTGATTATTTTAGATTCAGTTTCAGCATGATTCAAAATAAAATCTTCACATCTTATTCGTAAAATCCTTGGATCATTGTCTTCTATCATATTATTTTTCGAAATTTTAAATCTGGTATTAAATTGATTTAATGTGTCCATTAACAAATTGTAGTGATTAATATATTATTTGATTTTTACATAAGTATTAAAAAAGGATTTTATAAACCGTTTTTCTTGAATACTTGTCCAAAATCTTAGAAATAACATAACCGTTAAAATTAAAATCATCATTTTAATCCAAAAATGGTTGATATCAGGAAATATAAAAAATGAAGTATATATTATTATAATGTAAACCAGTGGTGATAATAATTTCATATATTCTAATTTATTATAGTAGTACTTATTTGAAATTATACATATTAAAATTGTATTTAGAATGTAAGTAATTAAAGTTATATACGCAGCTG
>Ga0302215_10001045_pt1 | contig 20181 bp, 18 predicted proteins | sample II_Fen_N3_1_FD_194580 | JGI IMG/M metagenome (GOLD analysis project Ga0302215, IMG submission 194580) | Peat permafrost microbial communities from Stordalen Mire near Abisko, Sweden - II_Fen_N3_1 | ecosystem: Environmental > Terrestrial > Soil > Wetlands > Permafrost | place: Sweden: Abisko...
TTTATCTTCAGAAAGCGTTATAAAACCGTGCCCCGGATCGGCAATTTTATAATTCTTTTTTCTTGTAAAAAAATTCGTTGAAATTTTATTTAAAACCACAAAATGATTTTGATTCCAATGAAGAATAGCGGGAAGAAGATCATTGGTAAGATTGTCAACATCCATTTTGGCAGGTAAAGTTTCAAACCCTACATTTTCAGCAGCTTCTTTTATTCCCAAAAGAGAAACCCCTTCCCTGGTAATAAAGCTTTTATCGCGTAAAAATTGCATCGGCATTGAATTTCCGTAATGATTCGTTATCATTGAAAGACAAGCGGGACCGCAGTCCATCTGATCGTATTGGGCAACAAATTTCATAGCTTTTAAATTCCTGTTAATAATAATTCGTTCACTGAAGGTAATTGATGAGATTGCGACTGCATTAATCGTATTCCTATTCCACTGATTCCCCATGCAAAAGAATATTTTGCACTCTCGTTCTTATCATCTTTAAAACCATACACAAAATCGTTATCCGGAGTTCTGTATGTCAAAATCTGATTATTCCAATAATTAATTGTGTTTTCATATACTTTTTGCCCTTTTTCGGCTGAAAAATATTCAAAAAAATATCCTATCCCAGAAGCTCCGTATAAAATTCCGGTATCGTACGTGAGTAGAGGTTCTTGTTGCCTAAGACTTGTTGTATGTAACATTTGATCAATTGTTTCCTGATAATTGATGTCTTTTAAAATCTTATTTGCATTAAACAAAGAATAAATCACTCCTAAATCGCCATAACACATCGATAACTGTGTTTTTTCCGCTATTTCTGTAGAGAAAGCTTTGTGAGGAAAATATCCGTCGATATAATTTCTTTTTCTTTCAAGAACAAAATTTACGGCCTTGTTCAACCATTTTTTTTCTTCTTTATTCTCAGAACTTATTATATCAAACCTATAAAGTTTTGACCAAAAATTAATCATCATTGCAGAACCATGAGAAAGTCCTAGATAAACCTGATCAAGATATGATGGAGCTGCCCAGTAAATTTCGTTCTCATTATGGTGAACCGCTGCTTTTTTTGAATTTTCATAAATTTTAGAAAGATTTTTTGCAGAGAATTCATCGTTACCACTTGAATAATTTAGTTTATTAAGAAAGTAGTAGCCGCTTGATAAGGCTCCGCTAAAAAAATCATAATCTTTTCGTTTTATATCTTCGTCAAGTAAAATCTGAAGTGTATCGCCGATTACTTCATAGTAAGAACTGAAATCATAATCATAATTGAATTTGTTCTCAATAAATAGCAATCCTTTTCCAAAGCTTGCAATGACATTCGAAAGAGAATCTCCTGTATATTTTGGTACAAACTCATCCTGTTCTGAAATCGCAGAGATGAGATTAATTGATTTTTCTAACATTTCTTCAGCTCTAGAAAGATATTTATCATCCTGAAAATATTGATGACAGAAATAGTAAAATATAGCCACTCCCATTGTTCCGCCTTCTACAGTAGGTTCGTTGAAAGAATTTATCTCTTTTTCTACAGTAGAAAGAATATTATTGAGCGTACTTTTTACCAGATCCATTTCTTAAAAATTTAGATTTATAACTTTGAAATAAAAAAAAGTAGATTAAAAGTTCATACATTCTAGGTTTTGTGTAAAAAAACCTATTCAAAGACATATGAATACAACTTCTCAAAAAACGTGTGGCATTTTCTCCTGATATCTTCTGTTTTTCTTCAAGTAGTTTTCTTATTTGGATGCTGCGTATCTCAAAAGGCTTTATCTGATTTTCAATACTCGACAAATTTTTATTATTAATTACCTCGTCAAAAAAATATCTGTATTGCCTGTACTGAGCATCAATTGAAATTTTAAAACCTTTGTAATATCCTTTATTCGAAGTATCCACAAATTCCGGTAAAAACTGCTGATAAAGATTTTCAAAAATGCTCATTCTTTCACTTACCGGAATATTGAAATCATCCAAAAGCGTATCAATTGAAGCAGCAGACACCATCCAGCGGATATTTTCATTATCATCAAATTCACTTATTTCCAAAAAGTCTACAATAGCTTCACTGTCATAAGAAAACAATTTTTCTGCATCATCAATACCAAAATCTGAATATCTCTCGATCTCTCTTTTATAAGAATCGATTTGTATTTTAGTAATCAGTTTTTCATCAATAAAAGTTTTAGAATATGCGTTAATTTTTTGAATTAAATCTTTATCAAGCTTCTTATTAATTCTAAATCTGATATGATTTTCCGGATCATTATATCTTATAAAAAACCATTTTATGCGAGAATCTTCTGAAGACAAATCTGCAACTAAAGGTTTTATAACTTCTGTAAGAACTCTGTCTGCTATTTTGTGACCACAGTATAATTTGAAATAACTCCATTCTCCGCCTGGATAAAAATTTCTTTCATCATCCTGACTGTTATGCTTACTGATTTGGAAATTTTGTTTTTTCTCTTCGTTTAGTAGCGGAATTATAAATTCTCCAACATATTTTTTATTATCTTTTTTGATAAAAGATTTTTCGATAAACGATTCATATAAAATAACATCCTGCTTGTTTAGCTTTGAGATTAATAATTGAATGGATATTTCATTTTCTGTATCTAATAGCAGGACGTTATCTAATTCTTTGATGTTACAATATTTCGGGATTTTATTTTCTTGCAAATATGTTTTCAGCTTGGTAATACTGTATCGATTTTTGATCACCTTCCATCTTGCTTCTGAAAGGATAATTTCTTTATATTCAATTCTTGGCAGATAATTATTGTCTGATAATGCTCCCCAATCCCACCTGAATCCTCTGTAAACATTATAATATTGTACGTCACCTAAAAATCTTATGATAGAAAGCTGATCTATGTGATAATTATAAGCTGTTGACATTACAGGTTTTATCCTTTTATTTAAAGATTTTGACCTTAAAATAATTTCATTGTTTCTGATGCTTACCAGAATATCATTAATATTTATTTTCGTTTTATCTTCTTTTGTATCGGAGATATAAGGAATTTCGTATTGATAGAAATTGGGTCTCAGTAAAACGTTTCCCACTCTATCATTAGAAGAATTGATAACTTCGGCGTAGATGACATCGTCAGAATCGGTTTGCAGCATTTCAATTTTAGACCTCAGAAACTCATCATGATAGGAAAATCTTGATAATACGGTATTGAAATTTGGCGCAGGTAATGATGCTTTATTAAAAAATCTGAAATTATTTTCATTAATATTTTCTTCATTATTTACTAAAATATTTCCGAAAAGATAATATGAATCATGCATTTCAGTAGCTGATTGACTTGTGGAAGATTGATCAATATCCTCTTTTGTCAACTGTATTGATTTTCCGTTATTTGCTGAAAAACAATCACTATACTTGCTTAAAACTGTTTTTAAAATGGGTGAGATTTCGTAAGTTTCATTGCTTTTATATGAGAAAAAAATATCTTGAAGTAATGGTGTTTCTTCCACATTTCCGCTGATTTGCAAACCATATCCAATCCCCAATTGAGGATCTAAAACTTTTATTAATTCAACTTCCTCTTCTTCATATTTTTCATAAAATTTTCTGCGAAATGTATTGATATCGTCTACCGGTTTATTGATAGCAATACCACTTAATTCATGGGTAACCTGAGTGATTTTTTTAATGATTTTATTATTAATCTGATTCTTTTCTAAGTTTAATTTAAGATCAACCTGTAGAAGCTGCAGATTTTCATTAAAAATATCTTTATTTTTTTCATAAATAGAATCAATTTTTTCAATATTGATGGTGTTTCCAGCGTTAATTTCCTTTATATTTTTAATAATTTCAGATTTCTCAGAATCTATTTTGTATGTTTCTAATTGTTGTTCTAATTCTATAATAGGATCACTCATATCCGTCAAATATGGAGGTAATCTATCTACAAGAATTTTGTTTTGAAATAGAGAAATTATGAAATCGTGTATATCTTCAATAGTAGCTTCATTTTCTTCCTGATGAATTATTTCTGCTAATTCCGAATAGTTTATTCCGTTTTTAGCGTTTTCTAAAATTTTCTCTAATAGTAACGTTTTATCAATCTCAGAGATTGAATAATTATAGTTTTTATCCCATTCAATATATCGAATAATATCGTTGATATTATAAATTGTATTATTTGGATAATAAAGAATTTTTTTAAAATTTTCGTCTTGATCAATTATAGAATCCTTTATTTTTTTTAGTGCCAACAAATCTATTCTAACTTTAGGATCTAAATAATTTTCTTTAAATTCTATTTGTGTATTTTCATTCGAAATGTCTCCCGAGGAAAACCCCGCAAACAAACCATAAGGTGTCGCTCTGGAACATATTCTGGAATAATATTTATAAAGTGTAAGAAGAACTTTGTCTTCATTGTTAAAGAGTATGTTATCGTTTTGCAACCATTGTATTGCTACCGTATAGAAGTAACGTGAAGAAAGATATACTGCTTTTAAAAACAGGTCATCTTTAAATATATTTTTCACCGAGAGAATATCACTTTTTTGGATGTGAGTATTGAGTTCTGTAAAATGATCAACAGAAAAACTCGGCATTCTCAGAAGAAAAAAATCAGTAGGTTTTAATAACATAACTTTATTTTTTTTAAAATCGTTGTAATTATGATATATTATTACAATTTTGTTTGTACTACTATACTTACTCCAGGATTATTAATGCAAGTGATACCTCTTTGACTACATGTATCAGCAACCGGTTTTGTAGCTTTACTTCCTTTCACGAAAGTTGACTGAGTATTGTAAGTTTAAAATATTACTCTGAATTTTAGAAAATATGGTCTTCCAATTTACAGGAAGACCATACTTATAACTTAAGATACTTTTGTAGATACTACGATAGTAGATCCTGCACCACTACAAGTGATACCTCCATTGGTACAATCTGCAGCTACTGGAGCATTATTACCTCCTTTTACAGAAGTTAACTGAGAATCGTTTAATCTTGCGATTGCTTTTTTGTTTAGTTGCAATGCTGAAAATTTAGTTGTTTTCATTTTGTTAAATTTTGAATTTGTCTCTACTCTTTTAAGGATTTTCGAGATACTCCTTGTTTGATTTTTAAGAAATTGTCTTGATTAAGATACTTTTGTAGATATTACGATAGTAGATCCTGCACCACTACAAGTGATACCACCCTTTGTACAATCTGCAGCTACAGGTGCATTATTACCTCCTTTTACAGAAGTTAACTGAGAATCGTTTAATCTTGCGATTGCTTTTTTGTTTAGTTGCAATGCTGAAAATTTAGTTGTTTTCATAGTAATAAAATTTTAAATTAATTTGGCTCTACTCTTTTAAGGATTTTCGAGGAACTCCTTGTTTGATTTTTAAGAAATTGTCTTGATTAAGATACTTTTGTAGATATTACGATAGTAGATCCTGCACCACTACAAGTGATACCACCCTTTGTACAATCTGCAGCCACAGGTGCATTATTACCTCCTTTTACAGAAGTTAATTGAGAATCGTTTAATCTTGCGATTGCTTTTTTGTTTAGTTGCAATGCTGAAAATTTAGTTGTTTTCATAGTAATAAAATTTTAAATTAATTTGGCTCTACTCTTTTAAGGATTTTCGAGATACTCCTGACGCGCGTTTATTTTCTATTCTAAGGAATTTCTAATTTGCTCGGCTTTTTTCATCAAACATTATGTTTTTTGAATTTGCTTTTACCTTGCTGTTTCCGAAAGTATACGTAAGACTGAAAGTGAATCTCCTGTAATCGTTATACTGATTAAAATTTTCTCTGTATCCTGAATATTCTGTGTATCCATTATTTTTAACCGTTTTAAAAGCATCACTTAATACTGCACTTAACTGAAGCTGTTTATTAAATAGAGAAGCTTTTATTCCAGGTGAAAATTCTAACTGATCTTTGATATATGTACTACCATAGGTGAATGGCAGAGAATGCCAGAAATTTAACATTACAAATACCGTTTTCGATTTATTAATAGCAATGGTATTATAAAATGAATATAAGAAAGAGTTTACCGATATTTTTTGTAATTCAGGAATTAACGGTTTTGTATTTCCATTAGAAGCATTAATACTTGTTGAAAATTCCCATATCTTAAAAAAAGTATCGTAATATGAAAAATTAAGTCCAGCTTTATTCTGATCGAAGCTGTTTTCCATAATATTGCTGTAAATTCCGTTTGATAATCTTGCAATACTACTGTATCCGTTCTGCGTGTACTGGTTATAAACCGAAATCGTAAGTTTATTTTTAAAAGTATAACTCAGCTCTATATTGTCATTAAATGATGGTTGCAACGTACTATTACCTGTGTAATAGATATATGGATTTGTGTACCATCTGAAAGGATTTAGTGATTGAAAATCTGGTCTGGTAATTCTTCTGGAATAATTGACTGAAAATGAATGATTATCATTTGGATTAAAACTTAAATATACAGACGGAAAAAACTTTCCATAATTATTCTTAATATTGTTTAGACCGTTTCCATTCGGGCTTGTTCCATCCAATGTTGTGTATTCGTATCGCAAACCTCCCTTTGCAGACCATTTTTCTCCAAATTTCTTCTCAAAACTTGCATAAAGAGCATAATTTTGTTCCTCATAATCAAAGAGATTACTATTCGCAGGATTTATAATATATTGCCCCGATAAATATTCATAATATCCTACGTCAGAATTATTTTTCAGAAAAGTATATTTAGCTCCCGTTTCGAAGGTTCCCCAATGATAAGGTAATGACAGATCTGCCTGTCCGGAATATACATTGTATTTTAGCAGACTTTCATTTCTAACGATAGATTCATCAAGACTTTCAATATTTGAAGTAATGAAATTATTGATTTTATTTGGTCTGTTATTTAATAAATTGGCTACAATACTTATTTTTTTTCCTAAAGTATCTAGTTTAAAATCATAATAAGCAGAAAGAGTATGAGTAGGGGTTTTCCAGTGATGTTTTGCGTGGGTATCTAAGATAGAATCAGATATAGCACCTGTAAAATAGCTGCTTTTATTACGGGAATCCATTTTATAATTTGAATTTCCATAATCATAGATTACTCCAATGTTCGATTTTTTGTTGATCTCATAATCAAGACTATAATTCAAACCCAAACCATAATTTCTGTCTTCTCTTCTTTCTTCTGTATAGATTTTATTAACATCACTTATGAGATCTCTTGTTCCTACCGGTGAATATCCGTTGTCATAATGTCTTAGTTTTAATGATGAATTAAATTTATTGCTACGGTAATTCAAATTTATCCCGTTTCTGAAACCGTCTTTTGTATTTCTCTGATACGATGTATTAAGGCTTCCGCTCCACCCGAAGTTGGTATTCTTTTTCAGAATTATATTAATCAATCCGCTATTTCCCTGTGCTTCATATTTTGCGGGTGGTGTAGTGATGACTTCAATTTTAGAAATATCATCAGAACGTAATGATTGAAGGTAATTCGTAAGTTCACTTCCTGAAAGATTAAGCATTTTACCATTAATCAAAACATTCACATTACTTTTCCCGACGATCGAAATGCCTTGTTGATCATCCATTCTTATCAGTGGTGTATTTTTCAATGCATCTGCTCCGCTCATTCCTTGTGAAGCAATAGAATTTTCTACATTGAAGACCATTCTGTCAACTTTCTGCTCAATCAGTTTCTTTCTTGATGTTAAAACAATACCTTGAATTTCCTTTTCTTTTATTTCGTCATTTACTACTATATCTCTTTTGATTTCTCCTATTACTTTAAATGTGTTTGTGTAAACTTTTGCTCCGTTATTAAAAACACTTAATCTATAATCATTATTTTTAGAAACTTTTAAAGAGTAATTTCCATTCACATTTGTAATGGCATAAAACTTTTCTTTGTCATATTCAGCCGATACTTCTGCATAAGGAATTGCCTGTCCTTTATTGTTTGTAATTTTCCCGGAAATACTTTGCGCATTTAAAACCATATGTATCCCTAAGAAGAATAATGTGGTAATAGATAGCTTCGTCGTCATATGTTCAATTTTATATTTCAAAAGTATAAGGATCGTTTTTTATTGTTGCTACACTCTTGTGTAGTTCTAGGAAAGTTCCTGAAAAACTACACTATTGTGTAGGAACATGAAGTTTTGAGGAATCAGATAATAGTTTTTATCTAAAAAGCGTTTCAAGCCTTTATAACTCAATAAAACAGGAATTGTTTCTGAGCCCAAATAATAAATAGGATCTGCAAGAGCTTCGGCTTCTATTCCCAGAAGTCTTAGAATCCTCAGCAACTTTACATCACATTCTGCCAAAGCGATAGAATTTTCATTTTTGCAAACTTCATTGATCGCAAATGTCATTAAGGTTTTAAAAACACCAAAACCTGCTTTATCAGAAAATTGTTTTATTGCGAATCTTCCGATATGCCAAATCTCTGTGTCTATATTATTTATCAGTGATGACGGTTTTATTTCAAATAACTTCTCAATAGGTAAAATGTCCTTAGAATTCCACTTTAATACCCTTATAGATCCATTGATGTTATCTTTATCATCTCGGGAAACGAATATTTTTGAATTATTAAATTTTACTTCTTCTTTGTAAACAATATCAACTTCTTGTTTTAATTGTTGTGGATTAAAATATTTTGAATGATGAACAAAGTTCTCGAATACTACAAATTTTGCAAGATCATGCAAACTATTATTCCCAAGTTGAGAAAAGTTACTATTTTCCATATAATTGTTGTTTTGGTGAGATTTTTAATCTATATTGGTAAAAGTATTAGAGTATAGATAAGTATTTGCTACACTTTTGTGTAGATTTGTTTAATTTTAATATAAACTACACTTTGGTGTAGGATATCAGTAACAACCAAATCACACATGGAAGACATTAATAAATTCTTTTCTAAAAAGAATACAGTAGAAGATATTTCTGAAACAGACAGATTTCAAACAAATAATTATTTAGAAGTAATTAAAGCTTTTGCAAGAATCACATACAAAAGCATCTATATAATTGATTATCAGAAGAAGACATTTGAATATGTATCAGAAAATCCCTTATTTTTATGCAATCATACACCACAGGAAGTTGAAGCAATGGGATATGCCTTTTATTTTAGGCATGTAATTAAAAATGATCTTGAACTCTTGTTTAAAATCAATGAAATCGGGTTCGATTTCTATGAACAATTACCTGTAGATGAAAGAAAATTATATACTATTTCCTATGATTTTCATATTGTAAATGAAAGCAAGAATGCAGTTTTGATCAATCATAAACTCACCCCTTTATTTCTCACTCCGGAAGGCAAAATGTGGAAAGCAATGTGTATTGTGTCATTATCTCACAATTATGAATCAGGAAATATCTCAATATTCAGACAAGGAACAGACAATTTTTGGAAGTATAGCATTCCCGATGACAGATGGTTTGTGGAAGAAAAAATAAAGCTTTCTGAAAGAGAATCAGAGATTCTTCGTCTTTATGCTCAAGGTCTAACTATCAATGAAATTGCGAAAAAAATATTCATCACAGCAGATACTGTGAAATTTCATAGAAGAAAGCTTTTCGATAAATTAGGGGTAAACAATATTACAGAAGCATTATCATACGCCACAAATTATAAACTTTTATAACCTATTCTAAAATAGAGTTAATATAAAATTGCGGAAATTTTTTAAACGGTTTATTTGTAGCTATATTAAAGATAATATGGGTACACATTCCTGCCACAATCGAGGAAGCTACAGCTAATTGCGGCGGCGGCATTATCTCTTTCTCATTTTTATAATCCTGAATTATTTTTTCGAGCCAAAAATTAGGTTTTTCCCAGAATCTTAAATATCCTGATACATATTCTACCATTTTTAATTCATTAAAGTCATCGTCATTTGTCAAACTATTTAATGGTAGACCATTTGGAGCGATTACCGTAACTAAACCATCCCATCCAAGATTATAAGGATGTAAAATAAAAATATTTTTTTTCTGACATGCATTGTCAAAAACCAAAGGAATATCACTATCAAAATCTAATGCATTTACTGCAATTTTATGTCCGGCAACAATTTCCTGTACATTATCTTTAGTAATAAATTTATTAATAAGCTTAATATTGGCGTTTGGATTAATGCTTTTCAGTCGTTTAAATAATGATTCTGACTTATAGTGAGAAATATCTTCATCTGTATAATTCTGTCTGTTCAGATTTGAAGGTTCTACAGTATCTCCATCTATTATCGTAATATTTTCAAACCCGAAACGAAGTGCACATTCTGCAATATTACTGCCTATTCCGCTCCCTGCTAATAAAATAGAATAATTTTTAATGTATTCTTGTTCATCCTGAGAAACATACAATCTGTTTCTAGAGTATCGTTCTTCCATTTGTTCTATTTTTCATCAAAAGTAGGTAGAGTTTGTATATAATAAGCTACACTTAGGGGTAGTATGACTTAATTGCATATTATAATAAAGCATTATGGACTTGAATTCCATATTTTGGTGAGAGACTGAGAGTCTCCTTAACACTAATTTTCAATAATGAAATTGTCGTTGTTATTGTTATTTGGATTTCTATGATATTCAACATATTCATCTAAAATTGCATCGGTGATACTTCCTTTCAATAATTTCACCAAGCTAATAATATCTTGGGAGGAATGATATTCTACACGCATATGAATATGATCTTTCAAAACAACTCCCTTCAAAATATGACCCCACTCTTCCTCACATACTTGTATTAAAATACTGCGACATCTTATTTTAATATCACCTTCTAATACTGAATATCTATATTAGGTGAAACAAACTATATGACCTGTTAACTGAGAAATATTGTGACCATTTGTTCGTTGAAAATACGTAAACAAAAGTATTATATTTTTAGAATCTACAACGAGATGAAGTACAGTGCATAGTTTTGACTATATTTGAGACCAAGAAATTAATATTACATATTCTACTATTAAAGGACATAATAATGTTTATATTGAGAAAATTTGTTAAAATCCTCTCTAAATATACCACCAAATATTTCGATATTTCTTCGGTTATGGGTTTAAGACCGGAAACTCAGAAATATGATATTAATTGATAAGTAATATACTTCAACAAAATTTGATTTTGTCAAAATAACGACTAAGATTTCACACAATAATTTACGAAAATCAGATCTATTATTAAGATTGTTGTGGCTTCGCATATTTCATTCTTTTTATTAATTGGGTGGTATGATAACCATCAAGAGAAGAGCCGGCAATGGTTCCTGCTTTTTCAATATCAATACCTCCCGTTTCTTCCCAAATTTCGCCGGGGAAATACAAATCAACAACTTCACCAACAATCAATTGTGTACCATTGCTTTTGATAGAAACAATTTCTTTCAATCTTAAACCCATTTGAATATTCGACTCTTGAACAAAAGGCGCTGCAAAATTATTTTTGTAATCGATATTCAGTCCGGCAGCATCAAATTCTGACTGTTCCCTTTGGTACCGTGCTGATGTTTGGTGTGCTTTTTCAAAAATACCTGTATTAACGTGGTTAATTGTATAAAAGCCTGTTTGCTTTATATTTTCCACAGTATGTCTTTCAACGGAATCGGGGCGAGAAATAAAACCCATCAAAGGAGGATTAGCCCCAATGTGCATCACCGAATTAAAGATAGCAAGATTGGTTTGTCCTTCTTTGTTGACGGTTCCAATTAGATTAAGACTTTTAAAGCCGCTCAGGGAATTGATCATTGCAATTCTTTTCCTTTCTTCTAAATCGGCTATTTGTTGATTGGTAAAGTGATTTAACATCAATTATTTTGATTTAATTTTTGATTAAAATGTATTTAAATAGGGTTTACTGATTTGTGTTTTAAAGTTGTTCCAATTTATCACCGCATTTTGTTTATTGTTTCACTTCCGAAGAAAATGATATTTTAAGAAAGAGATCTCACATAGACAAAATAGGAATCATCAGCTTTCAGAACGCTGTTCTTTTCTTTACCATCTGAAAACAAGCATTCACAAAAAGAAATATTGCCGTGATGATAGCCGCAATATAAACTGTCTGGTTGGAATCCTGATTCGCTACGGCAATAGCAATTAATGCCCAGACCGCCACCAAAGCAAATGATGTCATATTCAGCTTCCAAACCATATATAGATGAATAATGTTTGCAACAGCAAACATTACAACAGTCCAGACAGTTTCCGAAATTCCAAATCCTGCCCATTGTATCTTTTTTAAATATGCTGCTACATCTGCAATTAAAGCGACAGAAATCCAACCTGAGTAGATATAAAAGGGTAAGCGAAGGAAAATTGCTGTTTTGAAGTCTTTAGATTCTATTATCAACCGGTTATTTCCTATAATTATCAGCAAAGAGATAAATAAAAGAACCATAATAGGAATGGTAAAAAAAGTATATTCGTACAACCAGGTAAATATCCACAGACTGTTTGCAACACAGGAAATAACAAACCACCATCCGACATTTAAAATAGTCTTCTCCTTGGCTTCAGTATTTTTTGTAAAAGGGCCGAAATAAATTACAAAACCAAGAAGCCCAAGATAAATAAGCCCCCAAATAGAAAAAGCATATCCTGCAGGAGTAAATAGATTCTGAAACTTGGCTGAGATGGTTGCCATCGTTTCATTATTTAAAATTCCAGTGTTGGACAGATAGTTGATCCCAATTGTTACAACCAGAGCAATCATATTTAAAATTTGAAATCGTCTTTTCATCGTTTATTTTTGAGAAGGTAATCTTTGATTTTATTTTTTAGTTAAATTAATCAAATTTCAGCAAGCTAAGAAACTCTATAAACAAAGTTTCTTATATTTAAACTTTATTAAAGTGTAAAGAATACACCGATGAATGCACTTTTTGGTATTAGATCACCAAAAAAAAATGTAATTTTAAGGATAATTCAATCATATTTGTATTGATCACCCATGTATTCAATTCTTGAAAAATTTATACGGAGTAGAAGTGATATCTCGTTAGAAAAACTTGAGATTATAAAATCCTTCTTTAAACCCGTAAAAACAAATAGAAACGAAATACTTCTCCAATATGATCAGGTATGCAAATATTATTACTTTATCAACAAAGGATGTATCCGTTTATTTACAATCACAAAAGAGGGTACAGACAGTTCAAGATACTTCGCTTTTGAAGGAAATTTCGCAACGGCTTTGCCGAGTTTTATTGATCAAAAGCCCGCAAGAGAATATATGCAAACGGTTGAAAAATCAGAATTGCTTTGTATTTCGAGGAAGGATTTTTATCATCTCGTTGAAACAATGCCTGAGTTTGCAAAAATATATACTGAGATCTTAGAACTTGGATTTATCATTGCACAAAAGAGGATTTATGGATTTCAGGGGTTTGACGCCATAGACAAAGTAAAATGGCTGATCGAATATCAACCACAACTTTTACTTCGGGTATCCAACAAGCTGGTTGCTTCTTATCTGGGAATATCCCCTTCTACCTTAAGCAGAATCAAATCTAAACTCTGAAAACGTTGACATAGGACAACGTTTTTGATTTTTCGGGTCTTTAACTTTGCATCAAAAGAAAGGATATGAAAATAAAATTTTTGTTTGTCCTACTGAGTTCATACTTATGCTTCGGACAAAACAAGACTGAAAAAACAATACAACTCTACTCTATTGATCAATATGTAAAGCCTGTTAATAATTTAAGTACAGAAGCTGCACTGGAGTTGGCACGCCGCATTTCAAAAGCAGCATCTACAAAAAATAAAACCGTTTCTATTGCATTATTAGACGCTTCCGGAACAACCATCCTGCTCCTCCGAGGCAACGGTGTCGGACCTCACAATACGGAAGCATCACGGAGAAAGGCTTACACCGCCTTGTCTACGAAAACACCTACCCTTTTGTTATTAAGAAATGCGGAAAAGAATCCTGACACCAAGAACCTGAATTCACTTCCTGAGTTACTTCTATTAAGTGGAGGAATGCCCATTTGGTACAAAGGTGAAATCATTGGCAGTGTAGGCATATCAGGTGGTGGCAGCCCGGAAAATGATAACTGGATCGCTCAATCTGCGTCCATACCTGAAATCGGGATAACAACAACAAAATAGTTTTAATTTAAAATAATAAGAAAATGAAATCATTCATCTTTACCATCCTCTTCGGACTTTTGTCCATCGGGACTTTTGCTCAGAAAAACACATTTCAACTATCAAGTCATATCTTAGATGTGTCTAAGGGACTGCCAGTTGCAGGCGTAAAAATAAAATTAGAAAAGTATAATAAGCAATCGAAAATCTGGACTTTTGTAGACGAGAAAAATACCGATCCAAACGGCAGAATTTCGGATTTTCTACCGTCAGAAAAAGATAATCTCGGGATTTTCAAATTGACTTACTACACCAGCGATTATTTCAAGAAAGATCATATAGAAAGTTTTTATCCTTTTATTGAGGTAGTGTTCGAAATTAGGAATAAAAATCATTACCACGTTCCGATAACACTTTCTGCTTATGGTTATTCGACATACAGAGGCAGTTGATTACTGAATATGCAAATAAATTTCCAGATTTCAATATATTCAAAGATTTCCAGTCCTAATTTTTCTTTGAAGATGAGTTTGTTGCCATAAATTAACTCCGTTTTTATGACTAAAAAAAGGTTTCCGCTACAGCATTGTCCCAACAATTAGCTTTGCGACTCATACTTCTTATTACACCATAAGATTCATCGGAAATAGGTATTCATGATTTTTAATGAAAACATATTTCATCGACAGCTCTTGGAAATGCTTTACCATTCATCAATAACTTAAAGAGAAAATAACAGAAAATGAACTAAAAAATGGCGATTGCTTTTTTTAAGATATTGCGCTCCAGCTCTGCGTCTTTTAGTTTTTTCTCCAATTCGTGGATTTTTTCCTGCTCCGGAGTTATTTTAAGGTTTCCATTTCCAGTTTTATGCTTTACTTTAATTGGATGCTAAATTAGGATATCCAAACACAAATTATCAAAAACAATTCTAAATTAAATAAATTGTATTATTAAAAATTTATTTAATTTTTTTATTATAAAAATTCTAAATACCAAATAATTAATATTTTCCGTAAAAACACGGATTTTACTTCTGCGATAATTCAATACATTTGGATTACTAAAAACTTATAAATATGTCTAACTTTTAAAAAACAAATTACATCTTTCTACAAATACCTAAATAACAAAAGGCTTCACACGATTCAACTTTCCTATTTTATTTAAAGTCTTCTTCAAAACAGGAGGAAGGTTTTTTAACATTAAATTTTGCGAAATGATTATCAACAACAAAATCCTCAAAGTCAATGATTATCAGCTCAGGACAGCTTATCCATGCAATTTCTGTCTGCAATGATCCCTATAACAGCGAAGAAACAATTTTCACCTATGTGGAAGATGTGGAAGATCTTATTTCTGAAATGTCGGTCTTCTCTCCAATCACAGAATATGGAAAATTTGATTATAAATTAATCGGCTGTAGATGGAATGTTTTGCAACCTACAAAATTTCATTTTTTAAGGCAAGAAGAGAGTAAAAAAAGAGTAAAAATGACGTACGGAAATTATGATCATATGATGAAAACTGATATGAGTTTTTGATTGGTAACAATCCGGCTTTTGCGGCTCGAACAAGAAATTCACTAATCTAAAATTCAAATTGCTACAAAGAAAAATATTAATACATCTTTTATTTTAACTAAAACCAATAACAATTATGAAAACCAAAAGAACAAGAGCAATCTGTTGCTCCATGCTATTATTGCTAGCCACAATTGGCTGTAAAGAGAATGAAAAACTTTCTGATAGTCAGTTACTTTTTGCCACTCAAAAACTTTTTTCGAACGATAACGATCGTTTTCCTGATTATAACACCTTCTATAAAATACCTGATGGATTTTCAGGGAAAACTTTTGAACTCAGCCAGGATTATCCGCAGACTTACGATGCTAACGTTAAATATCCGTGGCAGGACATCGATTTTACTGATAAAAATAAATATCAGGATTATATGAATACCATTTTAAAATATTGCCTTGAAGAAAATGTTGACAATGATTTTAGAGTTAAAAAAAACAAAAACCGAAAATGGTATCATGCTCCATGGATGCATAATGATGATCAATATATTATCAATGCAAACAAAGATTCACTCTACGTTGGTGCCGGAAGAGAAGCACTAAGAGGACTTACTCAGGAAATTACTTCCAGACCAGGTCAGATACATGATTTACAAACACATCCCTCACAAACCTGGGCTGTTTCTTTTTACAATGAACCCGGAGGATATACTTTTGGAAAAGTATGGAAAGAGAAAGCACCAAATATTGATGAGTCTGATTTTCCTGAAGGAACAGTTTGTTTCAAGCTCATCTTTACCGATGCACCCGTTGAGGAAGTTCCTTTCCTAAAAGGAAGCTTGGAATGGGATGCACACATTTATGACAATACTGTAAAGAAAGATATCAAAGGTAAGCTGGTTAAAAAAGTAAGATTGATTCAACTGGATATTGCTGTAAAAGATTCAAGAGCCAAAGATACACAATGGGCTTTGGGAACTTTTATTTATAATAATGCCAAGAAAGGAGAAAAATGGTATGAAAAACTTGAACCGGTTGGAATTGGATGGGACAATGATGTTGATCAACTGGATGATATAAACAGATTTCCTAATAACTTTGTAAATGAAAAGCTTAAAGAAAATATAGTCAATGCTTCATTGATAAAAAATGACAAATCCGTAAACAATTCGGATCAAGCTTACGTTACCCATCTTGGCATCGGAGGCAGAATGAATGGTCCTGTTGACAATCAAAGAGCATCTTGTATATCTTGTCACAGCCGTGCAGCTTTAAATTCTGATTATGATGCTTTGGATCTTGCAGATTTTTCCAACAATGCTTACAATGCAACAATGTTTAAAGAGTTTTTCCAAAAAGTAAAAGGTGGGGTACAAACCATTAATTATAATGGTAAAGCTTACAAAACATCCGATTTTTCATTTCAGATTTCAATAGGTATTAGGAACTATCAAAATCATTTGAGAATTTTAAAACAAATTCCAAGTTTAAAACTCCAGACAAAAAGAGTTCAGTTTGATGATGTTATAACAGCTTCTGAAACTACAGAACAGCTTCCAATTATAACAAGAGGCGGAATTGTAGAACCTGAATAAATATTTAAAGTAAATTTATAAACCGCTTTAAAATATTTTTAATCAAATAAAAAAAGGATTGTCATCTTAAGAATGACAATCCTTTTTTTACTGGTTACTGACTTGGTTTGTTTCTTGAACTTAAAAATGACTTCTCTTTTTCAACAAACATCAATAAATTCAAATACAATTAGAATTTTTTTTTAATTCATTTAGATACCTCAAAGTATAACTTAAATATCATTGAATACCTTCAAAATATGATCAATATCCGCTAATAAATGATTTGAATATAATCCTGTCATGTTCACGTGATCAACATTTAAAGTTCTTATTTTTCACTTTATATATGACCGGTATTGTACAATGCTTTGATTCTTTCCATAAATATCTGGTTCGGCATCTGAAATAACAGAGTTTTCAACATTTATTTAAATTATTGCTGATCTTGAAGTTTACCTCTTAAAACTGACATATCATCGCTCACTTTTGTATCCAAAATTTTAGCGTAATGCTGAGTAGTTTTTATATTAGTGTGACCAAGCATTTGCTCACAGTTTCTGTAGGAACACCATTAGATAATTTAATCGTAGTAGCGAATGTATGTCTTGCAATGTGGAAAGTCAGTTCTTTATTAATTCCGCAGACATTCGCAATCTCTTTGAGATAGGAATTCATAGTCTGATTACTCACAACAGGAAAAAGAACATCTGAATTTAAACACTACGGATGGTTCTAATATCTTAAAACCAGCTCTTTAGCTACAGGTAATAATGAACTATGGTTGAGGTGTCGGTTCTCTCACGATGTGTGAATACTGGTGAGCTTTAACATATTTATCAGAAGCTAACTGAAATTTTCTGAAATTGAAATAGTAAACAATCTCTTTTCCCAAATACGCATCACTGATCAGTTCATCTCTTTTAGACTTGAATGTATCAGCTATTGTACTGTCAGCATAGGAAAGCTTCAAATTCGCATCTTTCGAAAAGTACACCGCGTCTTTATACCCTAAACAGAGTTTTTCTAAGTTACCCTCTTTTTTTGATTTCTCAATAAATGCATTGACATTAGGCAAGGTATTTCTGTCTTCTTTTTCCAGATTTTCATAAAACATTAATCCCATTATTAAGTTTAGTATGCGGCAGTTTTGCTGTTCAAAGCTGCAGTTATGAAGATCAGGAATTTCAAAAACAACCAGATGCTATGAAGGCACTTGCAGAGGATCACCCCATAAGCTATTCATGCAGGCAAGACTCTATAAAATCAAAGGATTCCGAATTATATCCTGATCCACCCGTGAAGGACACCCATGATTGGAGAACGAAACCATAAATAAACAGCTCATGAAAATCAATCCCCATACCACTGTAAAACGAACTACCGGTCAATCATGTCCGACCAGCGGAACGTTGCAATGTATGGGGAGTTTTAAAACAACCATAACATTAGCCAAAGGATCAGCAATACCTGACTATTGCGGAATCAAGGTTAATTGGATACTGATCAGTATTATCTAAACCGTTAATAACTCCTGCAGTCCTTATTTTGATGGGCACAGGCGCGGCTTTTGCAACGAAAGCCAACAGTATTGCAACTAAAGCAGTTGTCGACGCGTACAGAATTGATACAATCACAGGTGCCTGTCTTGAGGCAGAACAGCAGTGTGATACCGTAGGACAAATTCCTTGCGTTTGGAATGGAGATAATTCTTCAGAATTATTTGAAAAAACATCGGACAACCCGACGATGTGTGGCGATGAGCTTTTCAGAATTAATTAAAAGTGGGACGCCAAAAGCGTCCCTTTTCTTTTTTAATTTCATGCTTACCACCGTCTTGAACAAACAGTTTTTAATCTTTTGTAAAATTGTTATAGTTGAAACTACTGTCGTAATTGAACCCAACTGAACATTTTGTTCAGGATAAATATATATATTGTAGTATTCATTTAAAAATTAATCTCTGCCTCCTGATTTACTTGGATAGACGAGATTTCCATCTTTATTAATAATTATCGGGGCAGAAGTCATGATCGAATTGATTGCAAATTTCCATTTTTGCATACCATCATTTTCGGATAAGGCATAAATGAAATTGGAACCGCCACCACCCGTAAAAACAGTAGAATTAGTGACAACAGGCTCAGCACTGTTTGAATAAATGAGTTTCTGCCATTTTACATTTCCTGTCTGCTTATCCAGAGCAGTAATGTTGCCGGAACTTGAATTGATAAATACATAATTCTCATTGACAAAAGGGCTGCTGGAATAATTTCCTGAGTTATAAGATTGCCAAACGATATCTCCAGTAAGAGCATTAAGCTTATAGAGATAATTTTTATCTGCAGTATATAAAAAACCATCCAGAATTGTCGGCGAGGAATATTCCATTGAACTCCCTAACTGCTTTTTCCAAATTAACTGTCCGGTCACTTTATTAATATGATATAAATTACCGTTTCTGTTTCCAATATATAAACTGTTTTGAACAATGGCAGGTGCAGACGAATTAAATAGGTTTCCTGCAAAATATTTCCACTTTAAAACTCCACTGTTATGATCCAATGCATAGATATTGCCATCATCACTGGCAAAATAGACTGCATCGCCGGAGACTATAGGACTGGAACTCACATTGAATCCTGTCGTATACTTCCATTTCAATGCTCCCGTGGTCGCATTTAATGCATAAAAATTATCGTCATCACTTCCAAAAAAGACCGTTTCATCAGCAACAAATACACTTGATTCGATCGCTTCATTGGTCTGGAACTTCCACAATAGATTTCCAGTCGTCGCGTCCAGTGCATACAGATATTTGTCTGTACAGCCAACATACAGTACATTATCTTTGTAAAAAGCGGTACTGTATGAAAAAGTTCCGTTAGTAACAGAAAAAGTCCATTTTAACTGTCCTGTGCCGGAATCGAGAGCATAATAATTATTTGCCCCGCCAATAAACATGACGTTTTTTACC
>Ga0302215_10001046_pt1 | contig 20180 bp, 16 predicted proteins | sample II_Fen_N3_1_FD_194580 | JGI IMG/M metagenome (GOLD analysis project Ga0302215, IMG submission 194580) | Peat permafrost microbial communities from Stordalen Mire near Abisko, Sweden - II_Fen_N3_1 | ecosystem: Environmental > Terrestrial > Soil > Wetlands > Permafrost | place: Sweden: Abisko...
CCTTCATGATTTTTTTCTTTGAACAATAATCATTGAAAGAAGACAATTTATCTGACAAGTACTTATTGATGTCTGAAGCTTCAAAGCATTTTTTATCTACACTTTCATTTTCAGGTTTCCAGAAACCAGGTTCTACATTTTTACCTGTAGACACTCTGAATTGTTTACCATTCAAATAAATTAAAAACTCAATTCTTGATTTGCCATCTTTCCTTGGAAAATCTTTTCGTAGTAAAATTTTAATTGTTGTTTCCATGACTTTGTTTTTTATGTTTGTCGATGATTTTCGACTGCTTTATATATTCAATAACTCAGCTGAGTTTTATTTCAACTGATGAAATGATAAAATATGTCAATATTCATGGACTAAATTATATAAAAACATTTGATTATTAAAGAGATGGTCAAATTATTATTCTTAATAATTTAATATACGGATGCTAAGTTTAATATAAATTCGTAAAAATGACGAATATTCTTTTCTTCTCCAATACGATATAGAATTCCTTTGTTTTTAATTTATTTTTGTTTTGTAGGATTAAAATTAGGCTTAAAAAGATGAGGCTGGTTGATTCATCTTGAAACAATGAATAAAATTTCTAGTTACAAACGGTTTTGGGTTGTCGGGAGTTTAGAGTCAACATGAAGCAACGTATTTCAAAAACTAAACCCGCCAAGTACCTCATAAAAACCCTCTTAAAGAGCTGTAATCCAGCTTTATTTAAGAGGGTTTTTCTTTGTAGGCTTAAAATTAGGCTTAAAATCATCTATTTCAAGATCAGTTTGTTGGATTATGTCCAAAATCAATTGCAGTGAGTTTGTGGATGGATACTCTTAGGAAAAAGATGGTTCTGGATTGTTTATGTTCCTATCTGAAACTTGCGACTATAGAATAATCATAACTAACAACTGATGCAGATATTTATTCCAACAGATGTTTTCACTAACTACCATTACTATTAGCTTTTGGCAGTTTGCGGGAGCGTTCACTGTCAAACAGGGACAAAGTGAATGCGGGAGCAAAACCTGCTAAATGCACGTCAGCCAGCTAATTTACATAATGTGTGTAATAGGCACAGGTTATTTTCATTTTTTCTTTGGTCGTGAAATAATCATTGTACCTATATCTTGAGGTATTTTTGTAACATCTTCAATAACTTGTCCACATTCATCAATTATATAATTATACAATTCATTACCAAGTTTAGAATATTTTTCACACACTATTTTCAATTCCCCTTCACTTGTAGCTCCCATCATAAATTTATGGATAGCTTTAACTCTTTCTGTATTAAAATCTTTTATCTTATCAATCAATACTGTTTCAAAACCATAGGTTTCACACTCATTGATTAAAGTCCCAAAGAACTTCTGTGAAGTTTCACCGAGTATTTTTTTGTCAGGATTTTTAGTAACCCAGTATATTTTTAAATAAAATTCAAGATATTGTATTTTAAGAGAAATAAATTCAATGTAGAATTGACTTTCTAATGCTTTTTTAGCTCTTTCTACGACAATTGATAGATTCTCTAATGCTTTATTAGCATCTATTATTCCAATATCCTTTGCATTAGGTAATATAATAAACTCATGATTGTCACTCATCAATTTTTTTTGAACATCATCGTAAGTCCCAATATCTTCAATTTTATTTTCCATGATAATCTTTGTTATTAAGTTTTGTTTTTTAACTTACGCCTAACGACCGAGCCTATGGGGCATTTGGCGATCACTGTTTCACGGGATGTTCCACTTGCGGGAGCGTTCACTATCGCCCAGCGACAAAGTGAATGCGGGAGCAAAACCTGCTAAATGCACGTCAGACATACTGTGCCCATAGTGTGTTATGCCCTAGTACTTTTTTTTATTCTGAATTCTGTATGATGACTTTTTATGTCAACTTGGGTACTACGACTTCGTCAAGTTTCATAATGTATTAATTGAATTACTTGTTGAAAAAAATTGTAGCCTTTTTAGTCTGTTCGTAGACATGGTCAGCAGGAAATCCCGTCCTAAACAAGTACCCAATAACAATATTTTGAATCTCCTCAGGTTCTATTCCGTTATCATTAGCTAGTTTTCTTATTTCTTTAGCACGGCCCTCATCTAAAGGATGACCTGCAAATATTTTATCTGCAGACCCAAAACAACCGCCAATTCTGGTTCTAATTTCTTCTAAACTGTCTAGTTTGTTAATCTTTTCTTGGTTTGTCATATTTGTTTTTTTATTAGTTGATAATGTGAACCTGCACCTAACTCCATTTTATAGAATAAAACATGTTTCTTGTTGTTGTCAGCACATAATTGTCTATACTTTGCAATTATTTTATCAGGTGTGTTTGTCCCAAAAATTATTTCTCTTAATGCATCGTCAGCAAATTTAAATCCTCTTTCCCCTGCATTGTTTTTAATTTGTTGCTTAACTTTGACTACTCTAATTTCACTTTCATAGCTCCAATCATGAGATTTAGGTTTAATAAGATATTCAATTATATTTTTTAAGTGAATAAAGTGGTTATAGTGTTGCATTACTTGTCGATACGAAACGATTATCGGTGTTATAAAAAAGTCTGTGTCTTCAAGTATATCAAACTTTAAACAAATCCCTTTATGATAATCTGAGTAATGAGACCATTGTAAAATGCTGTCGTCTAAAGTAGAAAAACAGCAAATTCCTAAATTTTTCATTTCGTTTTCTGTCTCTTGTTTCATTATATTCGGGTTTAGCTGTAATTTTGAAGCTAAATCGTCTATATACTCTGGAGCAATACCAACATCTTTTAACCATGATTTGATTTTAGGTAATGGCGTACTTATATTTATTGGAGTATTGCAGTCATAAGGGTCGTTAAACTCTAATGGGTTATTGAACCACAATTGATTATTTGTAATTATATTCTCAGTAAATGTACAGTCAGTCCTATACTTGAATAGATATTGAGGAAATGCTTTCTGGCTAACTCCAATTGTCAAAATTTCTTTAGTTGTCATAGTGTAATTTCTTTCTTTCTTTTTATTTTTAGTATTGGGCATAATACCTGAATATCTCCAATTAGGTATATTTTTTCTATCTTAACTACAGTTTATTGGGCATATATATTCAATAAGCGAATATACACTGTTACTGTTTTTTAATCCCCAAAATTACAAATTCCATTTTAATAAATCTACTTGCCTGTTAAACTATTTATCAACAACATGCAATAAAAATAGAGGAGCTAAACTCTTAGCTCCTCTATCCATGTGTTCATTTAAGCACCGACAGTAGTTCCACCTTAAACAATCCAACGTATTTTTTACAAAGAAGTCCGTTCGCGTGAAGTTCTTAGATACACTTGTACCTTCCTAATGATTGGGTTGCCCATTTTAATGCTGTCTGCAATACTCTCTTATAGGGTTGAACATAAAATTATGTCGATGCCTGTTGGAATCGTTTAAATGCCTTGTATTTGGTCTATATTTAAAAAGACTTAAATAATTATTTATCGATTTACTTTTCAAAACTGAATATTAAATTATTACAATATTTAAAAAACGATGAAGTCTTTATTATATGTTTTCTTTTTTATTAGTCCACATTGAAAAATCAAATGTATTATATATAAATTGATACAAGAAAATAACTCTTTTTTCAACTGCATTTTGCCATGCAATCCTTCTTGATTCTGGCCAATTTCTTACTTCGCCACCTGCATCGTACCAAATTTGCGCATCAGATGAAGGAATTACGGAAGCTTTCATAAATTCTTCAACATTGGACAAATCAAGCTCTTTTGCAACTAAATCATTTTCCCAATTTGGTTCTTCCATTCTTAATTTATAGATATGACATTGATTATTATCACTCCTATTAGCCCAAAAAGGCCACATCCTAAAATTACCTATTGAGTTAACGTACAAATGTCTATTCCTATAAAACTTATTATTTAAATCTTCATCTATACAATGAGTTTGAGGGGATGCACCAGAAGTTATTAAATGAGAATATGGAAGAATATGATCCCAATCATAAGGTGTGTCAAAGGCATCATTGCTTGCAGGATCATAACCTTTGAACCATTTTGAAGCATAGTCTCTTTGAAACCACAATAATAATTCTTTAGAAACTGTCCAGAATTTGTATCTAAATGAGTTGTAAGGATCATCAGGAATATTGAACATATTATCCCAATGTCTCAAAAACCCATCAACCGGAGTATCAAATGGTTTTGAAAACTCAAGTGTATTTGGTATTTGAACTGCAAATTCTTTTTCTAATAATTTATTATAAATTTGATTATCTGGAAAGAATTCATGCTTGTTTTCTTTTACTAATTCCAATGCTATTTTACTAACATTATCCATATGCTTCTTATCAATAGCTATAAAGCAATAAACTAAATATCTCAGAATATTTTTTCTGTTGTTTTCAAGCATTTCTTTGTTATATTCGTTTTTATATATCCACATAAAAACTGGAATATAACTAGCATGCTTCATTGACAAAAGTAGTTTTTTTGGTAGCCCAATATCTTCAGTATTTATATCTCTATAAACTACTAAATCACAAAAGATACTAATAATTTCATGCAATTTTGATTTATTATTATCTCCAACTGACAGAAGGTTTTTCATTGTATTCAGAAATGTTATTTCTTCATCTTTTTCTCCAATCCATTTTCTAAAATAGCCAATACTAGGATTTGGTAAATCATTTTTATTTTGAATACACCTGGCTAATCTTGTTGCTGTCATCACAATTTCTGTAGAAGAAAGTAAATAACCAATAGATTTATTTTGCACAATACTCGAAACCATTTCATAAGCACCATCCCAAGTTGATTTAAGCAAAGAATAGGCCATTTCTTCACCTTGAAGAACAGTACCTCCAGCGTTTATTCTTCTAAACAAAACTTCCATATCATCTTGAACATTTTCTTGCTGTTCATTTTTTGAAAGGTTTTGATACAAAAGAACAATAGACCTTGTTCTAATTGAATTAGATGTCGTTTCTATAAGTTGTCTTATTCCCTCTAATATCACTCCATAATTGGGAGGCTCTTGAATTAGTAAACTTGGTTCTATATGTCTATTAGGGATAATATTTAAGACATCCTTCCATTCAGGATGATTAAATTTACCTGAATACCCCCCACAAAGATTGATTAATAAATCTAAAGGAACTGGAAGCTCTGCATTTAAAGGCCATGAATAATTATTATTTTGTTCAATACTATTTCCGGAATTAATTTTTACTTCATAATCGTAATGCAATTTATCAACGTTGAGTTTTTTTCTTGCATTATACTTTTGGTTCTCAGTCAGTTTTTCCAATGGATTTTTATCACTCATGCCCCAAGGCTGATAATTTGTTAATACCCTGACTAAGAATTTTCTATCGTTGTATTCAATATCATTAAATGTTAAATTAGGATTTAAATCAATCCATATTCTTACATTTTCATTAGGTTTGAAACCTAATAACAAAGCTCTTGTTCTTTGTTGTCCATCCAATAAGAAATATCCGTCATTCCCTGATTCTGTTTGAATTCCTGTATACAAATCTCTTGTTGAATTACCTTTTTGTCGTGGTGAAACAAGAAAACTTCCAATAGGATATCCTCTTAGAATTGAATCCCATAATCTTTCAATTTGAGCCGCATTCCATATAGAATTTCTTTGAATCGGTGGTAGCTGAAAAAGATTAAAATATTTGTTTTTTACATTTAAGAATGTGTCAACATATTCAATCAAAGAACAAAAATCAGCATCTTTATTATTAAATAAATCATTCATTTAAAAGCGGAATAAGTAATTGGTTTAAATTTTATTTTTCTGAATTTTATATTTTACTATAAATAAAATTTTCAAATATGAATATGAATGAAAATTTAAAAAGGTAAATCATAATCAGGAACTGAAGTAGTTGTATTTAATATCGTTGAAGTTAATATTGAAAGTGAAAGAATATTTTGATCTGAAATTTCTCCATCTTGATTATTTTCTATTACTTCTACTTCTACTATTTCTTTTCCTTTTCCTTCTACTTCTTTTCCATTTTCATCATCCAACCAGTTTTTGAGTAGATCTATTGTTTTATTATCCGGTTCATATTTTTTTTCTGTAAATTCGTCAATCTGAACAATTACAGGTATATGAGCAGATAAACCTGCAAACACACAAGCTCCTGTTGGGAGTATAGATAACGCATCTTGTGATACTTTATCTAAATAGGAAATTGTGCGACCAACTGCTTCTAAATCTTTCTCATTAATCAAACGATGAATATAATAATTATGTAACTGAGAAAGTATAGTAGGAGATATATCCGAAGGTCTTTGACTGGCAATAGTAAGAAAAACTCCAAATTTTCTACCCTCTTTAATTATTTCTTCAAAAGTTTCTAAACGATAATCTTTCCATGATTCACTTTCTCTTTGTGAAGTATATGAAAGAATATTATGTGCTTCATCTATAATTATATTCAATGATTCTTTTGGTTCTTTTTCTTTTTTATTTTTATGTTCAGTATAAAGTTTATGAGAAATTAATAGAGGCAGAAGTTTCTTCATATTTAAATTTGTATCATTTAAATTGATTATGGCAAAAAAATTACTTTTCCAGAAATCATTTTCCTCATTTGATATTTTCAATACTTTGTCAATGTCCTTTTGAATTGATTTCAATTTATTGATAGCCGGTGCAATGTGTTCATTTTGAGCTCTATTATTTATTACATCATAAATAAGTTGTAAATACATAAAATGAATAACATTCGTAATTACATTATCTGAAAAATTATATTTATCTATATGTTTATATATCTTTGTTTTTTCTATTATTTCTCTTCCATTCTTATCCTGATTGAAAATATAACTTTGAGGATCTTTTATATAATAACCTTTATTGTAACCATGCCACAATATATCATCCATCAATATTTTTTCAATACCTCTCTCGTCAATATCTTCTGGTAATATATTTCTTATATATTCCAGTAATAAATCTGCTTTAATTTTATCTGGGAGTAGTAAAATATCTTTCAATCTATTTCGAAGAACATTTTTGAAATATACTAATGGATCATTTGATTTATTTATTTCGATGTAAAAATTAACAGACCTCTTTAAAAAAGGTTGTTGAGTTTTTTCTGTTGCACTAGCCAAAATCGAAAGTAGATCAACATTTAAAATATCCTTTACACTGAAAATCAATTTCTCATTTTCATTTACTTCTCTATCTTTTGTTGTTAGGTTATAAACTGTTTTTTTAGTGATAATGCAATCATTACCGTTATATTCTCCATTAAAATCGAATAACAAAAATTTTGCATTTCTCTTAAAGTTACTTTGATTCTGAAATTCGAGAAATAATTTACGATAAATATGGGCTAAAGTATAAGATTTACCACTTCCTGTATTTCCAAAAATGCCAATATGACTTGCAAAGAGACTATTTACACCGATATTAACTTCCTGCCCTTTTTCTAATACTAAAGTGCCTATCCTAATTGATTTATCTTCGTGTTTGACAAAATCATGAACCTTGGAGAATTCATCTTTGTCAAGTAAAAAGCATTGGTTATCAATCAAAGGTAATTCTTTAATTCCTCTTTCAAATTTGTTATTCTCAATAAATCCAAGTAATTGAACAACTAAAATTCGGTCAATTTTATCTTCTTCTTTATTATATTCCAGATTGTAATGTTTTTCTTCTTTAATGGATTCACCACCTATCTTTGCTATTATAGAAGTAAAACCTTTTACTATCTTGATATAACCTCCAACAGAAACATTCTTTAACAATTCTCCTTTGTAAAGAAGATGAGAAGAATTTTTTTGTTTATCAACTTTTATTTTAACAACAAGCCCTTCAACTGAAATTACATGACCTATTTTGAAAATAGAGTTCTTTAAAGTTATGTCATTTGTTATATTTGATAATTCAAGACTCATAATTTATTTCGTTTTAGTACGAATCATTTCTTTAATTTCTGAGAATATCTCTTGATTGATAGATTTACAATCAAAGTTTTTAAGTCGATCTTTTAAAGCAATTTCTCCAATCTTTAAAGTTCCATCTTTTTCTGTATTATTTTTAATAAATTCTACAACATCCAATATAAGAATATTGTTATTTTTAATGTGACCTAATTCTTTTTTTAGTTTGTCAATATCTTTTTCACAATAAGCAAAAACTATTACTTGTAAGGTTGGGTTTGAATCAGCAGCTCTTATAGTTATCTGTTTAATATGTTCATCGGCAAAAGAAAATCCAAGAGTAAATAGGATTGTATTTTCTTTTTCAAGAGAATTTGCATAAATCCTTAATAATTCATAGAACTGTTCATCAAAGACGGTTGTTTTGAATTTTTCTTTTGTAGGATTCACAATGAGTAATTTATCATACTTATTAAAGAAACTATCAAAATTTAATTTCTCGATATCCTTTATTTTTTTTGCTTGTTCCAGAAGCTCTTCAAATGTACTTTCACTTGAAATAGTCAGAAATTTCGATTCGACTAATTTATTAAGTTCTTTTTTAACCTTTAGTAGCTGATTTAGGAAGCTAGAATGAATAATTTGATTATTTGTTTTATCCCAATTAAGTGATCCGTGTAATTTTAAAAGATTAAAAACGGGAATTTCAGATGTATTATCATAATGAGAACTAGTTTTTGTATATGACTTTTGAAAATTACTCATATTATAAACTGGCTTTAATCTTCCTTTAAACCCATCATTAAATTCTAATCCTGTTTGTTCTAAAGCCTTTTCAACAAACAAATCAATATTTGTGGAAAAAAGGTTAACTTGTTTAGTTATTAAATTGTTGTGTCTAAATAATAGAATTTCATTTAAACTCAATAAAAGGCTTTTGTATTCATCTAAGACTTCAATATATTCTTCATATTTATTTTTTCCTTCATGTTTTTCAACTAATATTTCTTGTTGATATGTTTTTATTTCAGATTCTAAATTTCTAAACATAACTGTTTCACAATATATTTTATATAATGAAGCCTTTATCAAATTATAAATTTTATCTTCAGGTTTTTGTTTACTTAGTTCTGTTAGTAAAATCTCAATATTCCCCAGTGTAGATAAATATGGATTGGAAGCACCAGAACCAATTAGAAAATTGATATTACAAGATTGTATTAAATCTTTTAAGTGTTCTAATTTCATTTTATTTTAGTTTTATATTTTAATTACACTTACAAAAAGTCCAATCTAAGTTAACGTTATATTAAGTTAGTTGAATGAATAAATAACCAATTTATACCCAATGCTTTTATAGAAGCATTTTTAATATCTTCTTCGCATGTAGTCTGCTACAGTTTTTGATAAAGAGCCATTTCAATTATATTGAATACAGTTAATTTTATTATACGCTCCAAAGTTATGAATTTATTCTTAATTTATAACTTTTAATAACAAAATAAAAGGAGCAATATAAATTGCTCCTTTACTTTCAACTTTTTGATTTAATTCAGTATTAATCTTTCCAAGGAATTAACTCTGAAAATACTTAGTAGATGTATCCTTATTACACCTGTTCCTTCCTTAATGATTGGATTACCCGTTTTAATGCTGGCTGCAGCATTTTCTAATAGGTTTGAACATAAACTTACGTCGACGCCTTTATGTGATGATTAAAATACCCTAAGATTCTAAAGAATCGATCAGTTTATAAATACTTTTTTTTATAATATCCTGGGTTAGCATTTATTTGTTTTGACAAATTAAGCATTACAAGTTTATTCCTATTCCATTTGTTTTTTTTAAGGTTTTGTCATAACCAATTTGCCAAAAATACATATCCAATATTTTCATTATTGGATAGTGTTTGCCTGTTTTTGTGGAAATGAGTTTTTGCACATTTTCTATTTCTTTTTTATTTATGTCTACGAAGTCAAATAACTCATTTAATGAGTTTACATTTAAAATAGTATGCTTGATTTTCATTTCTTTCAAACCTAAAATAAAATACCTGTCGTAGGCAGGCATACAACCTAGAGTTCCAAGCAAAACTTTACTTAATAAAGTATCTGTTGGTGATATTGGGTGTGATTTTTGAGTCTTTTTAGTAAAATTTATTTCCCGGTAATGGGCTGCCAATTTGTTTTTTAAGTCCAATATTTCACTAACGTTTTTTCTGCTAACTTCATTGTTCTGGTTGCATTTTAATTTTAGACTTTCCTTAGTAAACAAAATATTAACTGCATCTTTATGTATTAAATAATTTGTTTGAAGCAACCCACTTGAGCCTCTGTACATCCCCCAACTTGCTAAATAGAAAGCCAATTCTAAAGTAAGTATTTCAGTCTGTTTATTTATATTGAATGCTTGATAACAAATGTCCCATGATTTGAATCTATGAAATTCGTCTTCAATAATGCATTTCAAGTATCTTTCTATTGTTGGTGTAATTTCCATCTTACCAAAAATAATTTATATTCTTATCGAATTCTTTCAAAATATTGTAACTGATGTTCTTTTTCAGCGTTGGCTCAAAACTCTGCATAACAATACGTATTCCGCTCAGAGTGTGGAGTTTTTTCCACCGCTAATGCTAGTCTGTGGCTTTTGCTTTATTATTGTCTTGAATTGTTACGTTATTATTCTTGTCTCAACATTTGTGTTTTCCTTTCCTTTTAACTCGTCTAAATGAATACGCTTTGCAGAACACACTATACGCAACGAGGTTACTTTGACTTGCTAATTATTCTTTTAAGTAAATAATCTTTGTCATGCTTCATTTCATAACAAAAATATTTCAAGAACTTAGTTCTATCTTGTTTATTTTCACTGTATGTAGTTAGAATAACTTGACTATTAGTCTGCGGTATTTCTTCAAATAACTTTATACAACTAATTAAAGATTTATTGTCTAAGTTTTGTTGTTTGGGTTCATCTAAAATTAGAATGTTTGGAAATTTGATTTTAGTCTTTTCTTTTAAAGAAATTGAAGTTTGCAATAACGCCATATAATAACTAAGAATTATTCTAACATTATCACTGGAACTGCTAATATTATAAATGTCAAAAGAATCAAGATATGGTGAATAATTATCTGTTGAATCAATTTTTATTTTATTAATTAATTCTTCTTTAGCTTTGAATAATCCAAGTTCTCTAACATTATTTTTAAAGTGATTTTTTATTGAAGAAAGTATTTTAGAGTCTGAATCGCTATTTGAATAAGAATCAATCTTTGACTTTAATTGAGTACTTTGTCCAACATTTTCTAAAATTTCATCTCTCAATACATTCAATTCATCCCAACGTTCTTTTATACGTTCAAACTTCTCAATATTTTTAAATATATTATCTAGCTCAATAACATTATTTCTATAATTAGTAAGTATTTTACCTGTAAAAGTATCTGTTTGATGCTCTAAAAGTTTTTCAGTTGTTTTTATTTTATCTTTTAGATCTTGAGATATTTGTAGTTCTTTTCGATATTCTAATTGTTTGCTTCTTAATACATTTTTAAACGATTTTTCTTCATCTTCTAAGAAATTTAGATTTTGGGATGGAGTTGAGATTCTATTTTTTGTTGTGGTATGACAAAGTATACATTCTTCATCTGATACACCTACTAGTGGTTGCTCACAGATAGGGCATGTTCCAATATTTAAGTCCAAGGATAATTCTTCTATTTTCTTTAGTTGTTTATTTTTAAATTTATTACTTTGAATTCTTTCAATATAATTCTCATAACCTCTTATTTCTTGATGTAAATTATTAGATTTATCTATACTTCTTCTGTATTGATAATCAATTATTTTTAAATTTTCTCTAAGTCCGTTTTCATTATTCTGAGTTTGTTCTTTTGATTCAGTTAATGTTTTATTTTGAATAGACTTAATACTGTATTTACGTCTAAGTAATTTAATATATTCATTTATATCATATTTGCCAGAACTTTTATCTGTTATTATTAGTTCTTTCCCATCTGCTTCTCCGTTTGAAATTATAAAAATATTTTCCTCTTTTGAAGCTAATTTTTCCTTTCTTTTTTTTATCAGTTCTTCTATTTTTTTTCTTTCTAATTCAATTAAATGTAAATCGAATTTATCGAATCCCATTAGATATTCAAAGACAACACTTTTTACATCTCTAATGTTATATCGAGTGATTTGTCTTGCTTGTATCTGTGACCAACCGGCTCTTTGTTCTACAAAAAATAATGGTGCTAAATTTTCAAAATATATTTTGACATTGTCCCCATCATATGAAGGTACTTCTAATATCGGAAGACCTAAGAAATCAAATATATAATTCTGAAATCCTGATTCTGTGAAAACGCCATCTCCTTCAATTATATATTTCTCAAATCTTTCAACATTAGAGTATTCAGAAATAGTACAATCTTTAACTGCAACTATATTTGTTTTTTCACCCTTTAAATGCCTAAATATAGTAATTGTCTTTTCTCCATTAGAAATTTCTAAAAATAGATATGATTTTATTATATTATTCCCTTCAATCTTACTATAAAACTCCGGTTTAAACGGATTCTGATTTAGTTTGAAAATGCCTAAACTTTTTTCTAATCCTAGACCATATATAATACCCGTTATTATACTTGTTTTACCTAATGAGTTTGGTCCCCATATAATATTCAATCCAGGTTTAAAAGGAATATCCGCACCATAAATTAAATTATTATTAGCTTCAATTCTGTATCTTAGATTATTTATTATTAAGTTTTTCATTTTCTCTCCAATATGTTTGAGGAATTATATTTGTAATTATATCAATAGCTTTTGCTTCTTGAACAGAAGAATTAAATAATTCTAGAAAATTAATTTCAGAAGCAAACACTTCTTTTACTTTTTCAGTATAAGTCTGTCCAGTTTCTGTTAAGTGAATTCTTATATTTTTATCTTTATTATTACTACTAATTTGAATTAAAGATCGAACATAAAGAAATAAAAACATGTCATTGAATCTTAAGTCCCATGGTACACTTCTATATTGAACAATATTAAAATCAATTTCTACGGTGTTTTTATCTGTGAAGTAGTTCAATTTTTTTAGGATATTCGTTTTCCCTTTAAAATACTCAAGAATAAATTTCTTTTGATATCCGCTGTTCCTCAATAAAAAGTCAACACAAGCTATTACATCCTTACTTATACCGTTTTTTGTATTCAATAATGCAAGAATTATTAGAATTCTGTGAGATCTATATAGAATTCTGTCTTCAGGTTGAACATATTTAGGGCGGGTCAAATTAATACTCGGGATTAACTCTTTCTCGGTTATCCTATCTACAAATTGTTCTATTCTCATTTATATCACTCTTTTAATCCAATTTAAAGGGCATTCTGCTGCAAGTTCAAAAACGATTCCGTTTAATAGCTTTTCTTGATCATCTTTCAATTCATTTTCTTCATAAAAAGTCAACAATTGATTGAATGCATCGTCAAAGAATTCATGAAAGAATTTTTTTGATGTATAGTCAGTATCTATGTTGAATTTGTCAGTCAATCTTTTTGCCCGAAGTCTCATGTTATCTTGCCATTTGATAATTTTGAGCCTTAAATCATTGTTTTTATCTTGTAAATCCTCTAAAAATATTTTATAATTAACTCTTTGTTGATGATATAATAATCTCACGTCTTCTTCGTCTCCATAAAGAATAGAATTTAATTTATTGTCTAAATTGGTTTTAAATTTATCTTCTTCATCTGGAAATCTATCAGTATCTAATATTTCTATTATATTAGAATATTTATAAGAATCGCTCTTTTGTAAAATAATTTCAATTCTTCTTTTTACAATTCTTATTTGTTCATTTTTATCGATTGTAATATCGCATGGTTTATTAAATATCTTTTCATATAATACTGTATCTAAAGCAAATAGATCATTTATATCTTTATCAGGTGTCCAGAAATCAACAGGACATTTTACAATTTTCTCAAATTTTATTTGTGCATTGTCATTAATATTACTCAAATTCCTTAGTGGTGACAGTAATATAAATCCCGTAGGATTAAAATTTGATGCCTGTAATTCAATCTGCTTAATTAGAATTTCTGACCAATTAAGTTGTGCTGAAGTATAGTATTTGCATTCTAAAAATAGAAATCTTTCAATTTGATTACAATCTTCAAATATAACCTTAATATCAAAGCCATTCTGAGTTCCTGAAGTTTGATTTCTAACTTCTAGAACAATATATCCCATGTCTTTAAATAGCTTTTTAAAGAATGTCTTGGTTAATACTTCAAATTCAGTTCCTGTAATTGGCATAAATAATTTATTTAATATTTATTTATTCTGATTTTACATCACTCGTTTTTTTAATATAGTATTTTTTGATTGTAATTATTTTTAATTAGTTTTTCCTCCTTTCCATTCCTTTTTTTGTTTATATTCTGTGCCTAAAAGTTTTTCGTCTTGGTTTAAAAAATAATCTTGGTTGAATGAAAAAATTTCAATTCTATCATCTTTGATAACATGAAGATGATTTTGATAATTCAGAGATCGAGGGTAAATACGCCAACGAGTTATTGGTCCTTCAATTGATGTTGATTCTCCATTACTTAACATTACTACCAGTGCATTCTCACATTCCACAATTGTCCCGAAATATGAAGAACCACCGCCAATAACTTTGCCTTTCCATGAATGTAGGTTTAACTTTTGTATTGGTGAAAATAATTTTTCTCCTTTGTCTTTGCTTGGATTGTTGTTGAATTTTACAATTTCAAATCCGGAATCTGTTGCACGATATATTTTGTCATCAACTCCCCAACTTAGATAGTTCTCGTTTCGTGAAATTTCAAAGATTTTAGTCTCATTTATTAGTTCTTTATATTCTCGATTAAATTTAGATCTGTAAATGTCATATAAATTTTCAGGGGCAGTTTCGGGGCATTTGATTAAATTAAATAATGCCATATATGATTTGTCAATCAATGAGCTATTATAGATACTCCAAAAAGTGTAGTTTGCAAAAGAAGAGTGTTTATCACTAATTTGAACAGGTTCTTCTTTATTCCATTTATTCGTAAATTCAGTAGACATGTTTAATTCGTAAAGTCCTTCACTACCACCAGACAATGCAAGTTGCGGATATTTATTTGCCTTTATGGACAAAAGATTACAATCCCATAATTTAATAGGTTTGGAACTGACAGGGTATTTTTTACTATCTCTATGTGCATTTGAAGAAAATAGACCGTTTTCAGTAATATAATAGAGCTTACTGCTATAAATTTCAGTATCTGTTGGTAATAAGTTATTTGGTGTGTCTTGTTCTCCAAATAAAAACTTATCTGCTTGTTGGGCTGTCAAGTCGTATCTTTGATTAGCGGCTTTTGAAAATTTATTCAATAAAATAGGTTTGAAGTCTTCATCTTCAAATAGTTCTACCAATTCTGTTTTATAAAGATAATTACCATCCAGAAAACAAAACTTCAAAGTCAAAATATCTCTGTCTGACATTGGTAAAGAATTGACAAGGTCATGCCATTTATAAACTTTTAGTTTCCCATCAAAAGTCCATAAATAGAGTCTACCACGATAAATCTGGCAGTCAATATAGTCACCATATATTGTAATTTTTACAGGTTGCATTCTTTTCCTTGTCTAATTTTAATAATATGATGTTTTTCTATAATTCCTCTTTCTCGCCAGTTTTGTAGTACTAACATGCCAGGCCTGTCTTGATAATTCCTAGCGTAATCAGCTGGATAACCGTGCCAAATATCATCACCGCTACTATCAACAAATTTTGCTATTTTCAAAGGAAGTCTCTGCGGATTTACACCAATATTCAATAAATTATTTCCCTGTTGAAATACACCCCATGAAACTAAATCTTCAATCCAATTTGAGGTTTGCGAATTTACAAAACATTCTATTTCATTGTCTATAGAAATAGTCCATCTTGATTTATCTTTTTGGTATCTTCTATGGGCTGAAGATACAAAATACTTCTTTAAAGTTTTAGGCGTTAAGTCTAATTCTGTGTCTGTTAGATATGGCACTGATGTTATTTTTTAGTTTAAGAATTTGTCTATATATTATATTACCAAGATTGGGGAATGAAAGCAAAACATTTTTTTCGATCCTCAAAAATACACTTTTTTTTTAAATTTTACACATAATTGTTAAACTATTTCACCGATATGTAATAAAAATATAGGAGCTAATCCCTTAGCTCCTATATACTGTTATATTTCATTTCATCATTGGCATCATTTCCAATTTAAACACCTCCAAAGTGTTTCCTCCAAAAAACCTTGACCTTTGGAGGTGCTAGTTACACTACTACCTTCCTATATGATTGGGCTGCCCGTTTTAATGCCGACTGCAATACTTTCTTATAGGTTTGGACATAAACTTACGTCGATGCTTTTTATGTCGTTTAAATCGCCCGGCAATTGTTAAAAATGATTCAACTTTTTTTATTCTTTTAGTTTATTCTGGTTCTGCATTTGTTCAGTTTGACATATAAAGCAAAAAGAATTTTGAGATTGTTGCTGTCATGGAAACGACAAACTGTTTTCAGTTACATTTTACTGCGTTTGCTTTAAATCCTTCGAGTAGGTCAAACAACCAAATATTACATTACAAATACCAAAAATATAATACCACAAAGGAAATTCAATTTTTATAATTGCGTTTATAGATTTCTACAGCGTTTAGTTTAGAACTTCCTTTGTGCTCAATATTACTTTTACTGCATTTAACAATAACTCCTTTTGCATTCCTTAATAGCACAACAAGCAATACAGCCATTTATTGGTAGCCGAGTACCTTTCTGCATTTAACACGAACTACATTAGCACACATTTATAGCAAATAAGCAATACTACCTTATGCAGGTAGCGTGTACTTATTGTTACGTTTTTCTATATTGTATTATATGTAGTATTCTGGCGGAGCTGTGGTACTAGTTCCTTTGCAAATTTTGTCTGATTACTTTTAATAAGATTCAATACAATTTGTCCCATTACATTCATACAAAATCTTTTTTTATTATATGTACTAAATTCAACTATTGAATTTTCAGATATTTTTTTAATTTTTGTTGTCATCCTTCGGTATTTTAATTTACGAGCCATTTGAATAGCAACTTCAATCCCAAGTGTATAAATTGCGACTAAATCAAGAAAGTCCGAAAACTCTTTGTCACTTTTGTTTTCAGGTTCAAAGTTTGGAATTGTAGTATTCATTTCGCTAAATTGAAGTTCCTGAATATTTACCCAGTAGTAAAGATACAAATCATTAAAATTATCTATGAACTCTCCAACTGTTTTGAAACCAATCCTTTTCGTAATGTTTTTCCCTTTGGATATTTTCAACTCAACCCTTAACCAGTTTTTATTTAGATTGTCATTGATAAATTCAGTTTCTTCAGTTGATTTGATGAACTTACGTTGATTTTTTTTGCCAATAATCTGATTAAGCTTATCGTATAACTTAATTTCAAAAGAAGCAGTCTTAAATTTTTTATACCCTCTAAATGTAGATGTTTCATAACAACTGCTTTTGAACCCAACAATCATATTAATGATATTGCTGCATTTTTCTGATACTCTTATATTCAATCCTATTTCTGTCATTGAAATTGAAAATTGTCCAAACAAATTAAACGGTATTTCCAAAGCTGATGATAATATTTCAATTGCCTTTATGAAATCATATAATGTGAAATCTTGAAGTGATTTTTCTCCATAATACCACTTCCTTATACTCCCAACGATATTTAAATAAGTGCTGAATTCATTAATTTCAATCCTTAGAAAAGCAATATCCAATCTGTTTTCCGGGTTAAATAACTTGTACGTATATTCGTTATTAAATTTAATAAACATATCATTTTCTTCAAAAAAATTCTTGTTTAAATGACTAATTAAAATTGGATTATTAGTCCATAAGCCTATGTTATCTATCATAATTTATTTTTTACCTGAATTAATAAAATTAATAACTTCACTTCGTAAAAAACGATGAACCTTTTCATTGGGATTGATAGGTTTTAGTTTCCCCAATTTAATCCTTCTACTAAAGGTTGCCCTAGAGATTTGCAACATATCCATTACTTCCTTTGAAGTTAATGGTCTGTCATTACCCATAAGTTTACAAAAATTTTCTTTGATAAACTCATCAATTAATTTTTTTCGATTTTTAACTAAATAAACTTTAGTGAGAAGATCAACTCTTTTCTTAAGTTCGTTGTCCATTTCTTTACTAAAGAATGTCCATTTTTTTTCTGTTATCATTTTCTTATTTTTTTTATCGTCGATTAATTTCGACGGCTATATATACAGTAACTCCGCTGGAATATTTTTAATTGGGGAAAATAATAAAATATGTGAATATGTGTTGGTTGTATGTATCTATATGTATCTATATGTATAAATACGACATGTAGAATATATATTAGTATCTGAATATTAAATGTAAAGCGTTATTTTCGTTTTACGTAAGATTAACAGTTCATCAATGAAAACACACAATAAGATGAAGAGGAAATTTAATCTTCTTATAGATATTGAATTCCTTTTCTTATTTCATATATTTCGTCGGTAGAATTAAAAATTAGTTCGAAGATGATACAGGTTGATTCATTTTGAAACAATCAATAAATTTATAAGTTTTACTATTTTCGTTATTGAGAGTATGGAATATCTGTACAATAGAAATAAAAAAAGACCACTTATAATAGTGGTCTTAATTTTGTAAACTTGAATTTGAGTATTATAATTCTAATAATCTTTCAATGTATTTATTTGTAAGTTGAACTTGATTTGATGTCGTTCCATTAAAACGCAATTAGAACTTCTTTATCCAATATTCTTCCAATGGTTTAAGGAATTAATAGTCATTTGTAGAGGTATTATACTTTTCAATGTCGGACAGCACATTAAATCAATGGTATTTACTTGGTTTATTTTATTGCTAATACACGGCTATCCGAGTATTAATGGATTACTTAAATAGAAAAAACAAAATTACGATTACCACTACAAGTATTAAAGGCGGAAGACATCCCCAATTCAGATCATCATCTTCATCAATTCTGTCAGATAATAAAACTGCAATTAAACTTACTATTGGAGAAAGTACTAGTCCAAGAAATAATGACCAACCAAACCCAATTAACCTTTTTCTCCCTGCATAAGCAATAATTAAGTCCAAAGGGATTGCTATAAAAATGACACACATTATAAAAGATTCACCCATATCTATTCAGTTTGCAAAATTATTATTAAAAAAATGAATCTGTATATTTCAAACAATTTGATTATTATCTTTATTCATTGGCTGAATCACATACTTCTACTCCATAATTTCCCTCTGGATGTCCTGCTCTACCTATTTTTTTAGCTTCTCCATTTAAATATTTTTTTCGTACCTCTAACAGTCCATCTTTGTAATTAAATTTACATATAACATTTCTAATGTCATCAACAAAAATTTGTTTCCCAATTACGTCTATATTTTTAGTAAACCCAAGACAATAAAATTCTCCGCAAGGAACTTCAAAAATTGAAGAAATCTTCATCATTGTTCCGGGAGTTATTTTTTCAGCGACAAAAAGTTGAGTAAAAGAATCTCCATCTCCATTCAGATGATATTTATTACTTAAATCATAATTTTTATCTTCAAAATCCAATAGACAAATATCTTCAGCATGTAAAATTTGGGTTGAATTACTGATATTTTTCACTTCGAAATCAAGCCTAATGATTCCTCCATTTTTAACTCCAAAATCATATTCTTTAGACATTTTCATTTGAATACCTGATATTTCGAATACAGGTTTTACTTTAATTATTTTATGGGATATTTCCTCCAAAAAGGTTGGTTTAAAATAAAATAGAAAATTACCAATCGCTGACACAGCTAAACATATTGATAACAAGATAATTAATTTTGAATTTTTCATTTTAAAGTGGTTGATGATTTGTTATACTAGTAAAAATTAAACAAAGATAATAATAATTTGCATTAATTGAATCATTAATGCGGTTTGTATATGTGAGGTAAAATTACATGTTTACATATTGTAATTTCGCAAAATCAAACAATGTAATTTTGTATGCAAGAAAATCAGGATTTGGAACAAGCTGAATTAGATCCGAGAATTGTTAAGATAGCGAATAAGATTAAAGAACTTCGCATTCTTAAGGGTTATTCAAGTCATGAATCCTTTGCATGGGATAA
>Ga0302215_10001047_pt1 | contig 20173 bp, 16 predicted proteins | sample II_Fen_N3_1_FD_194580 | JGI IMG/M metagenome (GOLD analysis project Ga0302215, IMG submission 194580) | Peat permafrost microbial communities from Stordalen Mire near Abisko, Sweden - II_Fen_N3_1 | ecosystem: Environmental > Terrestrial > Soil > Wetlands > Permafrost | place: Sweden: Abisko...
TGTATTTATAAATCCGAATATTGCAGAAGTATTTAATCCTTTAGAATTTATTCTAGGATTGCGAATAAATGCATAATAAGCACGATATATGATGGCATATGCATCGATTAAAAATAGTTTTTTCATAGAGAAAGGAGATTTTTGTTTGTTTGATTCATCTCAAAATAATAGTAACAAATTAAAATACAAATTGTGTTGTTTGATTTTAAACTTTTTTAGCCGTTTAGTCGTTTAACAGTTACAAGTTTTACTTCCCGTTACACGTAAATTACATTTTGAAATTATTTACCGACTGTAAAAGTAATTAAAATTTATACAGAAATAAACATAAACCGATTTTCGAACGGCAATTTTGTTTACTTTTGCAGTGCACATCTTTATGAGCGTAACTATGAGTTTTATCGAAGTCATTAAAAGTCCAATATTATTAGAAATGCAAATGTTTGAAAAAACATTTGGAGAGGCTCTGAGTACAGATAATCCGTTGCTTTTAAGTGTTAATGATTATGTCCTTCAAAAAAGCGGAAAACAATTAAGACCCATGTTGGTGTTATTGACTGCCAAATTGTGTGGAGAAGTAAATAAGTCGACCATTTTTGGAGCTTTATCATTAGAACTGTTACATACTGCCAGTTTGATACATGACGATGTGGTTGATGACACCCTTGAACGTCGTGGAAAACCATCAGTGAATGCCCGTTGGACCAATAAAATTGCAATTCTTTCAGGAGACTATATTTTGTCAAAATCTCTTGGCTGTGCTACAAAAACAGACAACCTTCCGATTCTAAAATCGATAGCAAATATCGGTATGCAACTTTCAGATGGTGAATTATTACAATTGGTAAATGCTCAATTTTCGGAAACTGCAGAAGCAAATTATTTTACGATCATACGTAAAAAAACTGCCTTATTATTTTCAACCTGTACTGAAGTAGGTGGATTGTCAGTGAATGCCGACGAAGATTCGCTGGTTCATTTACGAAACTTTGGAGAGTATCTGGGAATTTGTTTCCAGATTAAAGATGATGTTTTCGATTATTCAGAAAATATAAATATCGGCAAACCCACCGGAAATGATATCCGTGATGGAAAAGTAACCTTGCCATTAATCTTTGCATTATTAAATACTCAGGGTGCAGAAAGAGAGAAAGTGTTGTTAATGATCGACAATAAAGAATTTACAACAGAGAATATTCAATTTATCACTCGTTTTGCAATTGAAAACGGAGGCGTTGAATATGCTTTAACCCGCATGGAAGAATTTAAAAACAAAGCCATCGAAGAACTCAATGGCTTTGCAGATAGCGATGTTAAAAAATCACTTATTAAATGTGCGGAATATACAGCATCCCGCGAATTATAGGTTTGTTTTAGAAATACTTCACTTCTTTATCTTCGATTGAACTAATCAGATTATTTGCCAATCTGCTTGCTCCAAACCGGAACATTTTATTATCCAACCATTCATTTCCCAGAATTTCTTTTACCAGTGTAAAATGTTTCACTGCATCTTCTGTTGTTACAATTCCTCCGGCCGGTTTATAACTCACTTTGATATTGTTTTTCTCGTTCCATTCTTTTATGGCGTGACACATGACATAGGTTGCTTCGAGCGTAGCAGCAACCGGAATTTTACCTGTTGAGGTCTTTATAAAATCAGCACCCGATTCCATGGCTAAGATCGAAGCTTTCATAATATTGGTAGCTGTTTTTAATGCTCCTGTTTCCAGAATTACCTTTAAATGAGCATGACGGCATGAAGCTTTTATTTCGCTTAATTCTTCATACACAGCTTCATAATTTCCTTCCAAAAATTCTCCAATTGAAATTACAACATCTATTTCAGTTGCTCCTTCCAAAACACACATGGCAGTTTCGGCAATTTTTACTTCTATAAAAGTTTGTGATGCCGGAAATCCGGCTGCAACAGCTGCGATGCCGATATCCTCTGTTAAATGTTCTTTTACTACGGGAACTAAAGCAGGATAAACGCAAATAGCAGCTACGTTTTTGAGATGAGGAAACGCTTTTTTAAAACCGTTCACTTTATTCACCATAGCAATTATTTCAGTATGGGTGTCCGATCCGTTGAGTGAAGTCAAATCTATCTGATTCAGACATTGTTTGTATACTTCTTTCGTATCATTTTCGGCATAATGTTCTGCCAGAATTTTGTCAATATCTTTTTTTACAGTTTCATCATTCAAATTGCAATTATATTGCATGAAGAGATCATCATATTTATTCATATTCTTTATGTTGGTTGAATGGTTAATTAGTTAATTAGTTGATTGGTTAATTGGTTGATTGGTTGATAGGACAACAAATTAACTTTTAAGTTTATTGTTCTCTAAATGACGCATATTATCACGTAAAGTTTTCTTTTGAATATTTTTCTCAAAGGCTTCGGTTAGATTAATGCCGGTTTGGTTGGCCATACAAATTAAAACCCATAGAACATCTGCCATTTCGTCGGCAAGATTGGCTTCTTCGTCTGATTTCTTGAAAGATTGTTCTCCGTAAGTACGAACCATTACCCTGGCCAGTTCGCCCACTTCTTCAGTGAGGAGAGCCATATTGGTCAGCTCCCCGAAATATCGTACGCCATAGGTTTTGATCCATTCGTCGACTTGCTGCTGAGCTTCAAGAAGTGTCATTTTAATCTTCGTTTAAACGGGCAATGATAGTTTCATTCCCGGTAGTAGATTCACCTACCGTTACAAAAATTTCGGTATCAAGCGGGAAATAAAGATCAACGCGTGAACCGAATTTAATAAATCCCAGATGTTCATTCAAATGGCATTTTTTACCCGGATGAGCATAGGTTACGATTCGACGTGCCAATGCTCCTGCAATCTGACGAACAAGAATCTGTGTTCCACCATCGGATTCGATGACTACAGTTGACCGTTCGTTTTCAATACTCGATTTTGGAAGAAAAGCCGCCATATGCCGACCACTGTGGTGAACAGATTTTAAAATCGTTCCTTTGATAGGATACCAATTCGCATGAACATTGAAAACAGACATGAATATTGAAACCTGAATTCGTCTTTCTCCAAAATATTCCATCTCTTCAGTAGGCTCAACAACAACGATCGTTCCATCGGCAGGAGCAATTACCAGACTTGCATCGTCAAGATATACTTTCCTGGGTGGATTGCGAAAAAAATAGGCAAAAAAGAAAAGAAGCAAAGCCGATATAACAATATTGACAATCAATGCTGCAATTGGGACTTTCGTGTAAATGTACAGGTTTAACAATAATAAAATTAATGCCAGTGACCCTAAGATCAAACGTCCTTCTTTGTGTATTTTAATGTATCTCATTTACTCATTCAAGATTTCAATTGGAATGATACTTAGTTAAAGTACTATCACTTCATTCCGTAAAATGGTTTTATTTCTGAAACAAAAGTATAGAAAAAGAATCAGTGTTGCAAGGAAGTAATACAAACTTTTCTAATCCGGTAGAATTGATTAACTTTGCGTTTTAAATTTGTAGAATATCAGGCTGGCATACTGTCGGCTAAAACTAATAATTTATCTATATGAATTTGTCGTTACTTACAGCTATTTCACCGGTAGATGGACGTTACCGTTCAAAAACCGAAAAATACGCCACTTATTTTTCAGAATATGCATTAATTCGTTATCGGGTTCTGGTAGAAGTTGAGTATTTTATTGCATTATGCGAAATCCCACTAAAACAATTGACACAAGTACCTGCTTCTGTATTCCCGAAACTAAGAGGATTGTATCTGGATTTCTCTGAAAAAGATGCTATAAGAGTAAAAGAAATTGAAAATGTAACCAATCATGATGTGAAAGCAATCGAATATTTTTTGAAAGAAAAATTTGATTTGCTTGGAATGGAAACTTTCAAGGAATTTATACATTTTGGTCTTACTTCGCAGGATATAAATAATACTGCTGTTCCTTATTCCATAAAAGAAGCGTTAAACGACGTATACTATCCGGAAATGGCAACTTTGCTCATTGAACTAAACCGGCTAGTTGATGAATGGCGTGATGTATCGATGTTGGCAAAAACACATGGCCAACCTGCTTCCCCAACCCGGTTGGGTAAAGAAATAATGGTGTATGTCAACCGTTTGAATCAACAAATTTCTATTTTAAAACAAACTCCTAATTCAGCAAAATTCGGTGGAGCTACCGGCAATTATAATGCCCATGCAGTTGCTTATCCTACTATTGACTGGAAATTATTCGGAAATCGTTTTGTGGCTGATAAACTTGGACTGGAACGTGAACAATGGACAACACAAATATCAAATTATGATAATCTTGCGGCACAGTTTGATGCCATGAAACGTATCAATTCCATATTAATCGACTTTTGCCGTGATGTGTGGACCTATGTTTCAATGGAATACTTTAAACAACGCATTAAGGAGGGAGAAGTAGGTTCTTCGGCCATGCCACATAAAGTTAACCCGATAGATTTTGAAAATGCGGAAGGAAATCTGGCTATTGCGAATGCTTTGCTTGAATTTTTAGCAGCTAAATTGCCTGTATCACGCCTTCAGAGAGACCTTACCGACAGCACTGTTTTGAGAAACGTAGGAGTACCTTTTGCTCATACTATGATTGCAACTCAAAGTATTTTGAAGGGGCTAAGCAAATTATTACTCAATGAAACGGCAATTTACCGTGATCTGGATAAAACATGGGCTGTAGTAGCTGAAGGCATTCAAACAATTTTACGCCGTGAAGCATATCCGTCTCCTTACGAAGCATTGAAAGCATTGACCCGTACCAACGAAGGAATTAATGAAAAATCAATTCGTGACTTTATAGAAACATTGGAAGTCAGCCAATCGGTAAAAGAAGAATTGAGACGCATAACGCCCAGAAATTATACCGGAATTTGATGATTTGATGTGATAATGTGATAATGAGATAATGTGATAATGAGATGATGTGATAATGAGATGATATAATGAAGTGATGATTGGTTTAAACTCAATGCTCAATACTCAATGCTCAATACTCAATGCTCAATACTCAATACTCAATACTCAATACTTAATGCTCAATGGCTCAATACTCAATACTCAATACTCAATACTCAATGCTCATTCCTAAAATATAGTATGTTCAAATTTATAACGCTACTCAAACGGTTTATACCACCTTATAAAAAATTTGTTTTATTGGCATTTCTGTTTAACTTGCTGACGCTGGTTTTTAGCTTGTTTTCATTCGCTGCAGTTATTCCGGTGTTGCGATTACTGTTTAAGATTGAACAATCCATAAATGTATATCAGGCATGGTCATGGAACAATAGTTTTAAAGATATTATCGAAGCTATTAAAAACAACTTTTCATATTCTATTCAAAATTTTATAGTATCTGTCGGGCCAGGTTCTGCATTACTCTATTTAGGTGCCTTTCTGGTAGTGATGACAGCATTTAAAGTTGGTACTGCCTATATGGGATCCTATTTTATTATTCCTATACGAACAGGGGTTTTAAGAGATTTGCGTAATCAACTTTATAAAAAGATCATCAGTCTTCCCATTGGATTTTTTACTGCCGAACGGAAGGGTGATATTATGTCGCGTATGACCGGTGATGTGACTGAAGTGGAAGCTTCCATTATGAGTTCGCTCGACCTGGTATTTAAAAATCCAATTCTGATTATTGGTTACCTGACTGTTATGTTTGTTATGAGTTGGAAACTGACTCTTTTTGTATTGGTTCTCTTGCCTTTTAGTGGTTGGCTAATTGGTAAGATAGGCAAATCACTTAAAAAACGTTCCAAGTTAGGGCAGGAGCAAACGGGTGAATTGCTTTCGCAAATTGAAGAAACACTCGGTGGCCTACGAGTAGTAAAAGCTTTCAATGCTGAATATAAACTGGAAGCCCGTTTCAGTAATTTGAATGAAAAACTGAGGATGACTTTTAATCGCCTCAATCGTCGCTATAATCTGGCACATCCTGTAAGTGAATTGCTTGGTACTGTAGTTATAGCGCTTTTACTTTGGTTTGGTGGAATGCTTATATTGAGTAATCAAAGTAGTATTGGAGCTGCAGAATTTATTTACTATATCCTTATTTTTTACAGTATTATTGCTCCAGCCAAAGAGTTATCAAAAGCCTCCTACAGCATTCAGAAAGGAATGGCTTCACTTGAAAGGGTTGATAAAATTCTGATGAGTGAAAATACAATCAAAGAACCCGAAATACAACAAATACTGAATCCGTTTGCCGATAAAATTGAATTCCGCCATTTGAGTTTTAAATACCACATTGATTGGGTACTCCAGGATATTAACCTTGTCGTTCCAAAAGGTAAAACAGTGGCGTTGGTTGGTCAGTCAGGTTCAGGAAAATCTACATTGGTGGATTTACTTCCCAGATATTACGACCCGGTAAAAGGCGAAATTCTGATTGATGGAGTCAATATCAAAGAGTTCAATACGCACGATATCCGTTCGCAGATGGGCAATGTAAATCAGGAGGCAATTTTATTCAACGATACTTTCTTTAATAATATATCTTTCGGAGTGGAAAGTGCCACTCTTGAGCAGGTAATTGAAGCTGCTAAGATTGCCAATGCCCATGATTTTATTATGGCAACAGAAAATGGCTATGAAACCACCATAGGTGACCGTGGCAGCAAGCTCTCCGGAGGGCAGCGCCAACGTGTGAGTATTGCACGCGCTATCCTTAAAAACCCTCCTATCCTTATTCTCGACGAAGCTACTTCTGCACTTGATACAGAATCGGAAAAAATGGTGCAGGAAGCTCTTGAAAATCTGATGCTCAACCGAACCACTCTGGTGGTTGCTCACCGACTTTCCACCATTAAGCGTGCCGATGAAATATGTGTCCTTCATGAGGGTAAAATTGTTGAACGTGGCAAACATGATGAACTGATTGCACTCGATGGCTATTACAAGAGATTATGCGATATGCAGTCGTTTTGATAAAGGAGTAAGAGGTAAGGAGTAAGAAGTAAGGAGTAAGAGGTAAGTAAAGAGTTTGGTTGTTATAGATCAAACTTTTTTTATTTTTAAACCTGATCGGATTACATTGGTTTAATATCGACAATCACATTTTTTTTTATTGATTAATCTAACACATTTTTAGTAAATATAAAAGATTCATTTTGATCTTGAATTCAGCCATACATTAAATCATTATTTTACAAATCCAAACAAATAAAGCTGAATTTCGTTATTGAATTTAAAAGGGCTTTATATTCCAAAAAAATTTTGTTTGAAGATATTAATTTCAATATGAAAATTGTATATTTGTAATGGAATTCTAATGATAATTATTATGGCACGTGTAGCAGGTATTAAATATGAAACAGATTCGCGTGGAGCAAAACGCTTTGTTCGTATTGACTTAAAAAAATATGGCAACAATCAATTGTTAGAAGATTTTTTGGACGGCATGGACATAGAAAAAAGAAAAGGAGAAGAAACTGTTCCTTTAGAAGATGTAATCAAAAAACTTAACAGAAAATAAGATTTAAATGAATGTATAAGGTTGTATTGACAAAATCAGATGAAAAGGAATTATTGAAAATTCCAAAAGTGTAATCTCAGAATATCGTAAAACATTTAGTTGAATTAATTAATAACCCTCGTCCTAACGGATGTAAAAAATTATCGGGGTATGAAGATATTTACCGGATACGTGTGGGAATATATAGAATTGTATATAGAATTGAAGATGATGTATTATACATTGAAGTAATAAAAATAGCTCATCGAAAAGATGTTTATCAATAATTTGTAAATGAATTAAAAGTAATTTATTCATTGATAAAAACAAGAACAAATTTCAAACATAGTATATAAAATAAACCGGCTAAAACTTTATTTAAAGTCTCAGCCGGTTTTTAAATTTAAACAATGGATATTTGTATTATTTCAACAATTCATCAATCACTTTCGTCATTTTATTAAACTCTTTCACATCATAAAGTCTTGTCAGAAAAACAATTTTTCCAGTTTTATCAATAATTACATTCCGTGTAATTCCTGCTTCACGGGCAGCAAAGAGTGCAAAAATATTAGCCTTTGGATCTAATCCAAAAGGATAAGTTGCAGGGATTGATCTTGCAAATTTCACTACAGTTTCTCTCGGTTCATCACGGTCGATAGCCATCAATGTAAAGTTTTTATTGTTTTTATGCTTCTGCCAAATGTCCCGTTCAATAAAAGGCATTTCCTTCCTGCATACGCTGCACCAGCTTGCAGTAAATTGCAGCATCACTACTTTTCCTTTCAGATCAGATAGTTTCACTATTTTACCTGTTGTCATTTTTATGGAGAAATCAGGTGCCTTATCCCCTACTTTAACTAAATATGCCCTGTCATCTTTTGTTTGTCCAAAAGCTGAAATAGAAAGTATGAATGCAATGAATAAAATAAGTTTTTTCATTTGAATTTTTTTAAACAGGATTGTCTTTATATTCTTTAAATTCGTAGAATCAAAAGTATAAAAACCGGCATAAGTATTAACTTGCACCGGTTTTATCTTTTATCTTTTATCTATTGTCTTTTTATTTGTAATAATTACATGTCCCATTGTTCACAGGTTGCAATCAGATCGTCGAAGGTCTTTATTTTTGATTTGGATTGTACTTCGATCATTTGTCTTTCCATTGCTGCGTCATAAGTTTCTTCCTCGACATCACGAATTACACCAATAGCAACAGGCATATCAGGACCTTCCATCAATGCCAGCTTCATATGTAGAGTTGTATCTTCGCACGAAGCATCATGAATTAAAATATCACTTTCCTTGACACCGTTTTCACCAATAGTAACTACTTTCAGGTTAAACCCATCAAGCATTAATCCTTTGTTTAAATCTTTCCCAAATATCATTGGTTTGCCATGTTCCAGCATGATGAGCCGATCGGTACGAAATTCCCTTTCGGACAACCAACTATGAGCACCATCATTGAAGATAACACAATTTACCAGGCATTCTACTATAGAAGTCCCTTTGTGGCGGGCTGCAGCCAACATGGCAGTTTGAGAATTTTTTAAATCCACATCCAACAAACGTGCAAAGAATGTTCCACGTGCACCCATTGTAATCTCAGCAGGACGGAACGGACGTTCAACAGTTCCAAAAGGAGAGGATTTGGTTACAAATCCTTTTTTTGAAGTTGGTGAATACTGGCCCTTGGTTAAGCCGTAAATTTGATTATTAAACAGTAGCACGTTTATATCTACGTTACGACGAACACTATGGATAAAATGATTACCACCAATGGCCAGACAGTCACCATCACCGGTAATTTGCCATACCGAAAGTTTAGGATTTGCCACTTTTACACCTGTAGCTACAGCAGCTCCACGTCCGTGAATGGTGTGGAATCCATAACTACTCATATAATACGATAATCGGGATGAACATCCTATACCTGAAATGATAGCAGTCTGATAAGGTGGAATGCCAATTTCAGCCAGTACTTTCTGAAGAGTATTAAGGATAGCATAGTCACCGCAACCGGGACACCAGCGTACATATTGATCGCTTTTAAAGTCCTTGGCGGTATATTGTTTTGTTATTGTTTCTGAAGTTTCCATGATTTGAAATTTTAAAAGTTAGAACAGGAAAAATTGATGATATTTTACAATAGTTTATTGAAACATTCTTCCAGTTCAGCTACTGTAAACGGTTGTCCCTGAACTTTGTTATATTGTAAAAATTCAACTCCTGCTACTTTTGAACGTAGAAGATTTGCAAATTGTCCGCTGTTTAATTCGCAAACCACCACTTTCTTATATCGTTGAATCAATTCCACTGCGTTTTTTGGAAGCGGATTGATATAGTTAAAATGTGCCAGTGCGATTTTTTTACCATTTTTATTCATGGAATTTACCGCACTCATTAAGTGACCATGTGTTCCACCCCATCCGATTACCAATAAACCTGCATCTTTATTCCCTTCAATTTTTAATTCAGGAAGAATCTGACTTACATTATTTACTTTTTGTTCACGGGTTTCAACCATTAACTGGTGATTAAGAGCTTCGGTTGAAATGCCACCTGTTTCATGATCTTTTTCAAGTCCACCATTCCGGTGCCCAAATCCTTCCATACCGGGGATACTCCAATACCTTACTTTTGATTTTTCATTTCTGGAAGCCACATTGAATCCATCCGCCATGTCGGGGGTTACGTAATTCAGTTTAATTTCAGGCAAGTCACTAAGATTGGGGAGTTTCCACAATGAAGTACCATTACCGATAAATGCGTCACTTAATAATATAACCGGTGTCATATATTCAAGTGCTATTTTCCCTGCCATAAATGCTTGTTGAAAACAATCATCAGGGGTACTTGCAGCCATTACTACTACCGGACTTTCTCCGTTACGTCCGTAGAGGGCCTGTAATAGGTCTGTTTGTTCTGTTTTTGTAGGCAATCCGGTTGAAGGACCTCCACGCATGACATCAATTACTACTAAAGGTAATTCAGCCATGACTGCTAATCCAATAGCTTCGGATTTTAAAGCCAATCCGGGACCTGAAGTACTCGAAGCAGCCAGATAACCTGCAAACGATGCTCCAATAGCAGCACTGACACCTGCAATTTCATCCTCTGCCTGCATCACTTTTACACCCAGGTCTTTTCGTAAAACCAGTTCATGCATAATGTCTGTGGCAGGAGTAATAGGATAACTTCCAAGAAATAAATCCAGACCTGCTTTTTTTGCTGCTGCAATTAAACCCCATGCTGTAGCTTTATTCCCGCTAATGCTGGTGTATTTTCCCTTTGGAGTCTCGTGCGATTTATCTATAAAATAAGTTGAAATGGCTAAATGTAAATTGTTTCCGTAGTTAAAACCATCAGTAAGAACTTTTACATTCGCATGAAGAATATCGGGCTTTTTACCGAATTTATTTCCCAGAAAATGAATAGCCTGATCAATTGGTCTGTTGAACAACCAGCAAATCAAACCAAGTGCAAACATGTTTTTACTCCGTAAAACAGTTTTGTTATCGAATCCAAAACCTTCAAGACTACTTTGTGTAAGCGCTGAAAGTGCTGCAGGAATCAATTGTATTGAATCGGAAATTGCTAATTCTTCGAAGGGGTTCTCAGTTGTAAAGCCTGCTTTTTCAAAACCTGATTTATTAAATGTATCCGAATCGAAAATTATAACTCCTCCTTTTTTTATTGCATTGGCATTTACTTTCAATGCTGCCGGATTCATTACAACCAATACATCAGGATCATCTCCGGGTGTGTAAATTTTACTTGACCCTAAATGTACCTGAAAACCTGATACACCTCCCAGGGTTCCCTGAGGTGCACGTATTTCGGATGGATAGTCAGGAAATGTTGAAATTTCGTTTCCTAAAATAGCCGAAAGATTTGAGAAAAGTGTTCCTGTGAGTTGCATGCCATCTCCGGAATCTCCGGAAAAACGAACAACTACATTGTCCAATTCAGTTTTATTGTTTGTACCCATGTTTTTTTTTATCGTATTTGAAATGGATGAATCAAAAAATATTATGCTTCTGTACAAAAGTAAGCAAAAACGTTTATTTTTGCAATAATCTTAACCAAAGAATGCTATATTTGATGCAATTACATACAAGCACCTTTACATTTTGTATTATTATACTAAAAATACTCATGTAAGATAATGTCACAAAAAATATCTACCTAAAAAATGTTTAACAAATGTAACAAATTATAGGTGAGATAAATTTCAATATTAATCTATGAATTATTTACAAATGAATAACAAATTAGAATTCCGCATTGTTCGGTGTACGTGGAAAAGGAATTACATCACGTATATTTGACATTCCGGTTACGAATAATAACAAGCGTTCAAAACCCAATCCAAAACCAGAATGAGGGGCTGTACCAAATTTTCGTGTTTCAAGATACCACCAGATATCTTTGGTTGGTACACCCATTTCATCGGCACGATTTTTTAGTCTTGTAAAGTCTTCTTCGCGTTGTGAACCACCTATTATCTCTCCAATTTTTGGAAATAACACATCCATAGCGCGAACTGTTTTTCCATCATCATTTTGTTTCATATAAAATGATTTGATTTCTTTCGGATAATCAGTCAAAATTACCGGCTTGTTGAAGTGTTTTTCTACCAGATAACGTTCATGTTCCGATTGAAGATCTGTTCCCCAACCGACAGGAAATTCAAATTTCTGACCTTTTGCTATGGCAGCTTCCAGTATTTCAACTCCTTTGGTATAAGTGACACGTTCAAAATCTGTATTTACAACTGAGTTCAGGCGATCTATTAGATCCTTGTCGTACATGTTGCATAGAAAATCTAAATCATCTTTACAATTATCCAAAGCCCACCGGATACAGAACTGAATAAAATCCTGTGCAAGTTGCATGTTTTCTTCAATTTCATTGAATGCCACTTCGGGTTCAATCATCCAGAATTCAGACAAATGACGTGGAGTATTTGAATTCTCTGCGCGGAAAGTAGGTCCAAAAGTATAAATTGATCCCATAGACATAGCAGCCAATTCACCTTCAAGCTGTCCTGAAACAGTCAGACTGGCTTGTTTTCCAAAAAAATCACTGCTGTAATCAATTGCACCTTCATCATTTTTTTTCAGATCATATAAATTCATAGTGGTTACCTGGAACATTTGTCCTGCTCCTTCGCAATCCGAGGCCGTTATTATGGGAGTATGAAAATAAAAGAACCCACGTTCATGAAAAAATGTATGAATAGCCATTGACATATTATGACGGATACGAAAGATAGCTCCAAAAGTATTTGTTCTTGGTCGTAAATGGGCTATTTCACGTAAAAATTCCAATGTATGACCTTTTTTTTGTAGTGGATATGTTTCAGGATCTGCTAAGCCATAAATTTCAATTTTATCGGCCTGTATTTCCACAGTTTGTCCTTGTCCCATGGATTCTACTAATTTGCCGGTTACACTAATGCAAGCACCCGTAGTTATTGGCTTTAAATAGTCATCTCCAAATTTTAAATTTTCAGCTACGACTTGTATATTATTTATTGTTGAACCATCATTCAACGCAATAAAACTTACATTTTTATTTCCACGACGGGTACGAACCCACCCTTTAATGTTTACTTCAGCGCCAAAATCTTTCCTTTTCAGTGCCTCAACAATAATTGTTCTAGTCATACTGTTCTGTTTATTGAGATTATAATGAATTAACTATATCTGTATTTGAATACAAAAGTACAAAATTTCATTGGTAAATAATCCCTGTTAATAACAAAATGCACCGGTTCAACCTGAACCCGGTGCATTTTAATACCTGTTAATGGTGTTTTATTTTCTTTTTGATTGATCTATGCTTCCAATCATACTCATAGCGCATCGGAATCCAATATCATTAGCTGATTTGTTTTGATCCATATACCTACGGGTAGAAGGATTTAACCAATATGCCCTGTCTTTCCAGGATCCGCCTTTGTAAACTCTGGTCATATCTGTAATTGAGGGTTTTAAAACATCTGTCGGATCGATTACGACATTGGTTTTTAGATTAGCCAATCCGGTACTGTCATTTAAAGTGAAATCTATTTGCGAAGTAGCATCACCATCTTTAAAATTACGGACATCATCCCCTTTGGCTATTTCGTATTGGATACGTCCCAACGAATCAATTTTGTATGATTTATTCCCCAGTGCATCCATTGTGAAAACAGGTGTTTTGTATATATTACCTCTAAAAGAGTTATATTCTGCAATATCTTCATATGATGTTGAACGGTATACATCCAATACCCATTCATTTACATTCCCGGCCATATTGTACAATCCAAAATCATTTGGATAATACGAGTCAACCTGGATAGTTATTGTTGCTCTATCATTCAGGCTACCTGAAGTTCCCATCATATCACCCCGTCCACGAACAAAGTTTGCCATCATCTGTCCCAATGCTTTTTTTGTGGGATTGCGAACCTGTGAACCAGACCATGGATAAATTTTGCCTTCAGAAACCATTCCGTTTTTTTCGGATGTCAGTGCATAGGCTGCAAATTCCCATTCTGCTTCTGTTGGTAAGCGGAAATCAGAGAAAAGTATTCCGTCTGACATATCCACTTTACGGTTTTTACCATATAAGTCTTTTTTTGCGTTTTTACCTGCAGCGGGTTGATAACTATCTTGTTTTAAATATTTTTGTGTATTAAAAACAAAACTGTTTGCTATTGAATCCTGACTTGTTTGTGTCTCTAGTTTGGAAAAATCGGGAGCATTTATAACTCCTGCACGAACAAGTGCCAATTCATTAACACGATCAGTGCGCCATTGACAATAATCCATTGCCTGTTCCCAGGTTACACCCACTACCGGATATTGATCAAATGCAGGGTGAGTAAAATAATTTTCAAGGTAAGGTTCATTATAAGCCAGTTCTTCACGCCAGATAGTATAGTCGGGTTGAGCTTTTTGAACCAATCTGGGTGCTGTTTTACTAAAAACAGCTTTCATCCAGTTTGTATATTCACGCCAATCGATGTTTCTAATTTCATATTGATCCATGTAAAATGAACTTACTGTTATTTTTCTTGGTTTATTATCGCGGGGTGCAGTAATATATTCACCTTTTTCTCCAATGGTAAATGATCCTCCTTCTATTGCTACCATTCCGGTTGGAACTTCTGATATATACCCTTTTTTAACTGTAAATCCTGCTCCGCTTTTGTCATTATATTTCCAGCCTGTAACACGGGAATTAATTTCATTTGTTGATTTACTGACGCAAGCAATCATTGTTATTGCTAAAGATATCGATGCTAATTTAGCTATGGTTATCAATTTCATATTAGATGAGATAAATTAAAGAATGTAAAATGTTTAAAAGAACTTTGCAAAAATAGTATTTTTTTATTGGATTTAGTCTATAACATTTGTTTTTTTGGAGTTTTAAAAAAAAATATTTCATCATAATAACTAGTTTTCTACAAAAAACGTATACTTTGCAGTAAAAATTTCAATTTTTTGTTATTCTAACAACTCTATCGCTATATTTTCTTACTTTTGCAATTGCATGAATAACATGACTAAATTGTTGATTTTTTAAAGATCATGAGAACTAAGACATTGAATCTTAATCTGAATAACAGGTTGGTCGATTTATCAACTCCCATTGTTATGGGAATAGTAAATGTCACTCCGGATTCTTTTTTTAAAGGTAACAGGTTTGTCACAGATAAATCTATCTTGCAGGCTGTCGAAAAAATGAATCTTGATGGGGCAGGTATAATTGATATAGGAGGTTATTCAACACGGCCATCAGCGGAAATTATTACACAGAATGAGGAAATTAGACGGGTATCTGAAGCACTGGAAATCATTTTGAAAAAATTTCCCGATACTTTGATTTCTGTTGATACTTTTCGGTCAGGAGTAGTACGACATGTTGTAAAAAACTTTGGCGTTTCAATGATAAATGATGTCAGTGGGGGCACTCTGGATGATTTAATGTTTGAAACGATTGCCGGTTTAAAAGTGTCATATGTACTTATGCATATGCGTGGAACACCACAAACAATGCAACTTAATTTAAAATATGAGGATGTTGTGTCCGAAGTTATGCACTTTTTGGAGAAACGCCTTGCACAATTACATTTATTGGGGGTCACTGATGTTGTCATAGATCCGGGTTTCGGCTTTGCAAAAACGTTAGAACAAAACTATAAATTATTAAATAAACTAAATTATTTTCAACAATTAGGTGTTCCTCTGTTAGCAGGAATTTCGCGAAAATCGATGTTGACTAAAGTCCTCGGAATTGAAACAAATGAAGCACTTAATGCCACAACTGCTGCTAATATGCTTGCTCTGATTGGAGGTGCATCCATTTTAAGAGTACACGATGTGAAAGAAGCAATTCAGGCTATACGTATTTATAAAAAATATAAAGAAGATTAAATAACCGGCTAAATTCAGATTAAGAATCGTAAATTCGAATATACATGGGTTTTCAAATAGGATTTAAAGATGTTATAGATGTATTTTTGGTAGCAATTCTACTTTACCAAACATTTAAACTGCTCAAAAGAACAGGAGCTGTCAATATATTTATTGGCATATTAGCTTTTATAATTTGTTGGTTTCTTGTTACCTATGTTTTTAAAATGGAACTGTTGGGAGGTATCTTTGATAGAATAGTCAATGTTGGTGCCTTTGCTTTGATAGTTTTGTTTCAGGATGAAATCCGAAGGTTTTTTTCACGCATCGGCTCCCGAAGAAAAGGGAGTATTTTCCATTCACTAAAACGTTTTTTTGTAGCTGACATAAACAATAAGGAAAAAACTGATTTTGACCTGGTCCAAATTGTATTGGCTTGTCGAAATATGGCCAAAAGTTCTACAGGTGGATTAATTGTTATGACCCGAAATAATAATTTGGAATTCTACACGCATTCGGGTGAACAAATCAATGCTGCTATTAACTCCCGTTTAATTGAAAGTATTTTTTTTAAAAACAGTCCTTTGCATGATGGAGCTTTAGTTATTTCGGATCGGAAACTTAAGGCAGCAGCATGTATTTTACCGGTGTCAAAAAATCAGTCAATTCCAAAAAGAATGGGTTTAAGACATCGTGCGGCGTTGGGCATCACTGAACATTCCGATTCAATTGCTATAGTAGTATCCGAAGAAACAGGACATATTTCATGGGCCCTCAACGGTCAGCTCACTGTAAATGTAAAACCGGAACAATTGGAACACTTTTTATCTGAAGTAATGTTGCAGTAGTAATAATGTTTAAATAATAGAATTAGTTTACTGATTATTTTAATTAATTGCTTACCCTGTTACCTGTGAAAATAATTAATTAAAGTATTAAGCTTGAGTTTAGTTTGCTTTTGCCGTTTCAAAATGAATGCATTCAACTATTTTGAATTTGAATTGTTTTTAATATTAAAACTTTTTATAAATAACAAATTAATAATTTACAAATTAAATAATTGATTATGGATAAAATTTCAGACGTAGTAAAACCGGGTGTAGTAACCGGAAAGGATTTGCAATATATTTTTAAAGTGGCTAAAGCTAATGGTTTTGCCATACCTTCAGTAAATGTAGTAAGTTCGTCAACTGTGAATGCAATCATGGAAGCGGCATTATTAAGCAATGCTCCCGTAATGATTCAATTTTCGAATGGTGGTGCAGCCTTTAATGCAGGTAAAGGATTAAAACTAGAAGGACATCAGGCTGCCATTTTGGGTGCTATTGCAGGTGCAAAACACATACATACATTGGCTGAAGCGTATGGTGTTCGTGTTGTTTTACATACAGATCATGCAGCTAAAAAACTGCTTCCCTGGATTGATGGATTATTAGATGCCGGAGAAAAGTTTTTCGCAGAAACCGGAAAACCCCTTTTCAGTTCTCACATGCTAGATCTTTCTGAAGAACCCATCGAAGAAAATATTGCCATTAGCAAACGGTATCTTGAAAGGATGAGTAAAATGGGTATGACCCTGGAAATTGAACTTGGCATTACAGGAGGTGAAGAAGATGGTGTTGATAATAGTGGCATTGATAACAGTTTGTTATATACTCAACCTGCAGATGTTTTTTATGCATATCAGGAATTAAGTAAAGTATCTCCAAACTTCACCATAGCTGCTTCTTTTGGAAATGTTCATGGGGTTTATAAACCGGGTAATGTAAAACTAATGCCTGTCATTCTCAAAAATTCGCAGGATTATATTAAAGAAAAGTTGGGACTTTCTGATAATCATCCTGTAAACTTTGTATTTCATGGCGGATCGGGCTCTACACATGCTGAAATTCGTGAAGCAATCAGTTATGGTGTTGTCAAGATGAATATCGATACAGACACTCAATGGGCATATTGGGATGGTGTACGCCATTTTGAAGCTACAAATCATGGTTACCTCCAAAGCCAGATTGGAAATCCTGATGGAGCCGAAAAACCAAATAAAAAATTCTACGACCCACGTGTATGGTTACGCAAAGGGGAAGAATCTCTTATTGCCCGTTTGAAAGTTGCTTTTGAAGATTTGAATGCTATTAATAGCCTGTAAGAATTTACTATTTTCTCATTTACTATTTACAATTTAACGATCGTGAATTGAACAAAAAATAAAGGCTGTCTAATTTTTAGACAGCCTTTATAATGTAAACTAATTGACAATATAAGTAAATAGTAAATAGTAAATTGTCAAATTGTAAATGGATGATCAGGCTTTTCCGGCACTTCCCAATACGCTTACAGTTTTATGGGCATAAAGTTTTTGCAATTCGTCACGGGCAGGACCTAAATATTTACGTGGATCAATTTCGCCTGTTTTTGTAGCCAGTACTTCACGAACAGCAGCAGTCATAGCTAAACGACCATCAGAATCAATATTGATTTTACATACTGCTGAACCTGCAGCTCTACGCAATTGATCTTCCGGAATGCCGATTGAATCTTTCAATGTACCACCGAATTCGTTAATTGTAGCTACGTATTCCTGTGGAACTGATGAAGAACCATGTAATACGATTGGGAACCCGGGAATTAATTTTTCAATTGCTTCCAGAATATCAAAACGCAATGGAGGTGGAACCAGAGTCCCGTTTTCGTCACGTGTACATTGTGCAGGAGTAAATTTATTTGCACCATGTGAAGTTCCGATTGAAATGGCCAATGAATCAACACCGGTACGGGTAACAAATTCTACCACTTCTTCAGGTTGTGTATACGTATGATGTTCGTGTGATACTTCATCTTCAACTCCGGCTAAAACACCTAATTCACCTTCAACACTTACTCCGTGCTGGTGAGCATATTCAACCACTTTTTTAGTAAGAGCAACATTTTCTTCGAATGGTAAATGTGAACCGTCAATCATAACTGATGAAAATCCTGTTTCGATACAGCTTTTACAAAGTTCGAAGCTATCACCATGATCCAGGTGTAAAACAACCGGAATATTCATACCAAGTTCTTTAGCATATTCAACTGCACCCTGAGCCATGTAACGAAGCAAAGTCTGATTGGCATATTTACGTGCTCCACTGGAAACCTGCAAAATTACCGGTGATTTTGTTTCTACACATGCAGCAATAATGGCCTGCATTTGTTCCATATTATTGAAATTGAAAGCAGGAATCGCATATTTGCCTTCGATTGCTTTTTTGAATAAGTCGCTGGTATTGACCAATCCAAGTTCTTTGTAATTTACCATATTCTTTCTATTTTATAGTTTGATAATTTGTCCGCAAAAGTAGTCATTTTTTATCATTTATAAAAGAAATGGCTTCCTTTTTGTTTTAATTTTACGTTACAATTCAAATTTTACTTTCATTTTTTACTTCATACGGTAATTCATATTCATGAATCAAATCAATTTTAAAAAAATGAAATTACCTGATTTTAAATTGATGCAACAATGATTCGATGAATGCAGGATTAAAATATTTTTATAAGTTTATTTGGAATATTTGCCTACTGCCTTTTAAAAGGCTGAAAGAATCATTGTCTTTAATTAATATTGTCATTTCAATTTGGAAGACATATCACCAACTACCAGTTAATGCTTTTCTCCTGCTTATCTTCCCTTTTTGTCTGCATCCGGTTTGGAAGTAAATAAAAAATAAATGATTTGTAATTAATATGAAATCTGTAAATAAACAGTCTCTAATTAAAGACTGTTTATATACTGAATATATACTGAATATATACTGAGTATTAACTGAATTTAACTAAACAGGATATGGACAAAACATTGAGCAAACGCACAGCAAAATAAAATACTTTTAACCTACGAATGAATTTTGAAAGGGCTCATTCAGTGACAAATCCTTCGTGATGAAAAATTGATTAGAAAGAATCTTTTCTGTATTGAATGTCTTAGAGATAAATTTGTTAAGTCGTAATCAGTTATTTCGAATCTGGAATGTCTTAATCAGAAGTTCATTCAACAGTTTAAAAAAACGACTAAGGTATTAACTACGAATTAAATGATCAGGATTGAAATTTATAAAAAATTTAGCGCGATAAATAAATTATTGTATATTGAACCAATAAACTCTGCGCTTTTAATCAGTCCGGTAATGATTTATAAATGCAATGTACTGAAATTTTTATTTGAATTTTTAAATAGTTTGTGGGGATAATCAATTATCTTTATGATTGATGAACAATACTTTCAAGAAGTTAGT
>Ga0302215_10001048_pt1 | contig 20169 bp, 14 predicted proteins | sample II_Fen_N3_1_FD_194580 | JGI IMG/M metagenome (GOLD analysis project Ga0302215, IMG submission 194580) | Peat permafrost microbial communities from Stordalen Mire near Abisko, Sweden - II_Fen_N3_1 | ecosystem: Environmental > Terrestrial > Soil > Wetlands > Permafrost | place: Sweden: Abisko...
ATAAGCTTACTGCTTACAGCTTAAAAACTTACAGCTGAAAGAAACTTAGGTGGTTATAGCGACAGGGTTCCACCTCTTCCCATTCCGAACAGAGAAGTTAAGCCTGTCCACGTCGATGGTACTGCTGCAAAGTGGGAGAGTAGATAGCCGCCGTTTTTAAAGCCTCATACATTAATTTGTGTGAGGCTTTTTTTTGTGCCCGTAAATCAAATACAGGCAATATATACAATCTGATTTATTAATTGCTGCCTATTTTGATTTGAATTATTTAGATTGAAGAGCCTTTATTTTCGCTGTAGGGCTAAATTGATGTGATCTCATTAACAATGACGCCACTGTAGGCCTACAATGACATGATGTCGTTAACAATGGGCTCACTGTAGGGCTACATTATGATGATTTCATTAACAATGGTATCACTGTAGGCCTACATTGTGATGATGTCATTAACAATGGTGCCACTGTAGGGCTACAGTGATATAATTTCATTAACAATGGCTTCGCTGTAGGGCTACAGTGATGATTTGAGTATGGGGAGTAGATAAAGAATTTCTAGCGGTGATTATTTATGACAAATAATCTTTGTACTTTTGTAAGCTGAAAAAATGAACTGATGTTGAAAAGATTAAAACCCTATATGATGCCTACCGCCATTACGGTGGGTGCTATTTTCTACCAATTCTTCACTATGCTGTCGTTTCTGACACCGTACCTGATCTTTATCATGCTTTTTCTTACCTATTGCAAGTTGAAATTTGATAATATCAGGGTCACCCCTTTGCATCTTTGGCTGATACTGATTCAAATATTAGGTAGTATTCTGGTATATTTGATATTACGCCCCTTTAATCCGATACTGGCTCAGGGAGTAATGATTTGCGTACTGGCGCCAACTGCAACTTCTGCCCCGGTAATCACAGGTATGCTTAAGGGGAATGTAGCCAGTCTGACGGCTTACAGTTTGATAAGTAATTTATCCGTAGCTCTCATAGCGCCGGTTATATTTTCGCTGATAGGAAGTTATAATAGTCTGCCTTTTCTTGATTCATTCATGACTATTTTACGACCGATTTTTGTTCTATTGTTTCTTCCGTTTGCACTGTCATTGTTATTGCAAAGAACGACTCCGCAAGTAGCTGCAAGGATAGGGTCATTTTCAGGTTTGTCTTTTTATCTTTGGTCGTTGGCGCTAGGCATCGTTACGGGCAGGACTGTTGAATTTATAGTCAAACAAAACAGCGCAAATTATTCAATAGAGATACTTATTGCCATTGGTGCTTTTATAATTTGTGCTTCGCAGTTTCTTGTAGGCCGAATGATAGGAAAGCGGTATGACGATACAGTGGCAGGTGGACAGGGATTGGGGCAGAAAAACACGATACTTGCCATCTGGATGGCGCAAATGTATCTGAATCCGATAGCATCTATCGGCCCCGGAGCTTATGTGCTTTGGCAGAATATTATTAATTCCTACCAGGTATGGCTTAAACGTAAGACTCTGTAAAACTAATGAAAATCTGGTTTCTTTATTCTCTTTCCTGACTAGCCGGAGTGTAACAGCAATTTGCTCGCAACTGTCTGAACCACGATTAAATCAGATAAAAACAATGTATCAGATTTTAGAGTAACTGACTTTATCTGATTCATTGTTCAGACTACTACCCACAAAGTTAATGCGTGAGCAAAACTGCCGGAATGAACGTCAGCCAGCCAATGGACATACGAGCGTGTGTTAGGTGCTGGCTATTTCTTGTTTCGTTTTCATTAGTCCATAAATAATAAATCCGATTCCAACTACAATAAATGGAACACTCAACAATTGTCCCATGTCAAGTTTCATTTGTTCTTCAAAAGGAACTTGTTTTTCCTTTATGAATTCAATAAAGAATCGGGCTGCAAAAATCAACGTAACAGATAATCCAAAAAAGAATCCATTTTGGAGTCTTTCTCGTTTTGTCTTATAGAGGTAGAACAACAATCCGAAAATCAAGAGATATGATATTGCTTCATAAAGTTGAGCTGGGTGTCTCGGTAAGTTGTCTTCATGTACAAAAATGAATGCCCAAGGAACATTGGTCGGAATACCAATGATTTCGGAATTCATTAAATTCGCAAGTCTGATAAAGCATCCTCCCAATGGCGCAACTACTGCGATTAAATCAATCGTCTTAATGATTGGTTCTTTCGTTCTTTTTGCATAAATAATCAATGCAATTATTAGTCCAATAGCACCTCCATGACTTGCTAATCCTTTATAACCTGTAAATTTATATCCACCTTCTATTGTCGGTTGAATTGGTAAAAACATTTCTAAAGGGTGACTAAAATAAAATTCTGGGTCGTAAAATAAACAATGTCCTAATCTCGCACCTGCAAATATTCCAATCATTCCATAAATCGTAAGTTTGTCTAAATTCGCAAGAGGAATATCTTCTTTCTTAAATATCCAAGTTAGGATATAAATACAGAGAACCAGTCCGCTAACAAATAAAACACCATAATATCTTAATGAAATCCCAAACAGATTAATAATCTCAGGGTCAATATTCCAGTTAATGTAATTTATTGTCATAATATTCTATGTCTTTTTTCAAGCGCCTAGCACCAATATATGTACAAACCAATTGGACATTTTCTCTATAGAGATGGATATACACTATTGAGATGCGCGTTTATCCACTTTATCCTCAGTGTTTCGCTGATATTATTATATTCCACAAACATACTAAAAAACAATTAACGCACAGGCTTTTTTGCTAAACTATTTTTTCGGAGAGTGGTGGCAGAAAAAGGATAAGGTTTTTAAATGGCTCGCAGAAACTAACAAAATTTTATTTGAGTATAGCCGGAGTGCGACTTTAAGTCGCGCCCCGGTTAGGTGAACAAAAAAAATAGAACCTACCAGCATAATGGCGGATTCTATTCAATTGTAACCGGGGTAAGTGTCCCTCTATTTTCCTTTCGCGAGTCTTTCAGCATCCATCTGTGCTCTCGATTTGCTTTGCGTAACGATATACACTCCGGCAAAAACCAGCACTCCCGACAGGGCTTTTTCGTACCCGAAAGTATCCATACCTATAGCCACCGCAAGCATCGAAGCCACTATGGGTTGAACGTAATTATACATGCTTAGCGTAGTGGGTCTAAGCACTTTTTGTCCGATAGGCACCAGTAGATAACCCAGAAAGGTGGCAAAAACGACCATATACCCTATGCGCCAGTAGGTGTTGGCACTCAGCAATGTAAAGTCGGTTTGCAGCAATGGTTTGTAGCAGAAAGGTGTGCAAACAATGGTGGCGAACAAAAACATCCATTTCATAATGGTGACAGGCGAATATCTTGATATCAGATTTTTGAAAACTGTTAGGTAGATAGCAAACGAAAAAGTGGCTGAAAAAACGATTAAATCACCCCAGAAATTTCCATTTCCGGTGTGCTTCGTCTGACTGCTGAAAACCAACAATAAGGCTCCCGAAGCACCAACCACAACCCCCACGGCCTTCATCAATGTGATAGGTTCTTTAATGATGATGGCTGCCAGTATCATAGTCAGAATGGGCAGCATGGTAACAACAATGGACGCATCGATGGGCGAAGTCATGGATAAACCAACAAAAAATGGAAGCTGGTTCAATGTCAACCCAAAAAATGAAGCACAGAATAACAATAAGATGTCTTTTGGCGCAACATGCTCCCTCCTGGTAAATAACGATACGCTCCAGAATAACAACATTCCACCAAATAACCGAAAGAATGTAAGTGTGAACGGACTGAGTATTTCCGGCATTAGCGCTCTGGAAATAGGATTGTTGATACCAAAAATAACATTGGCCGAGAAAAGAGCTATATGCCCTCCAAGTTTTTTATTTTCCATATTGGGTGCAAAGATACTGATTTAGCTAAGTAATGATAATTATTATTGATATGTTTCTATCACAATAGTTCACACTAGTTTTAAATAGAAGATCTAAGACTAAGAACACATAGCATTATCCCGATTACCGGGATAATTTCAAACTGAGCAAAAGTATTGTCAGATACTTTTACTATGTGACCTAAGTCTTTTTATTCCATTATTTCTATGTGTGCTATTGTGATAGAAATATATCATTAAACATTGGGAACTACTTATAAATTTAAAATCTGTGGAATTTGAAAACAAAGTATGACTTATTAAAGAACGATGCAGCATGTTTCTTGTTTAGAAACATAGAACAAATAACTATGACTAACAACGAATAACCATTTTATTATTTGCTTATTCCGAGAATAGTGCTTAGTTTTGTAGTCTAACATTAAAAATTCACATAGTCATGAAACGAGATCCAAAAGAAAAACGGTCACTTTTCCCCGAAGAGTGTTTGTTGCGCGAAATTGCCCGTCAACCGCGGCTATCGATTGGAATTCCGAAAGAAAATGCTGATGTAGAAACTCGTTTGGCGCTCACGCCCGAAGGAGTAGCTATTGTTACTGAAGAAGGTCATAGCGTTTACGTTCAGCGCGGTGCCGGTGTACCCATGTCTTATTCAGATTTACAGTACAGCGAAGCAGGAGCGTTTCTGGTGGACGATGCTTCGGAGGTATTTGCTGCTGATATAGTACTTAAAATAGCTCCGCCAACCATCGAAGAACTTAATTTGATGCACGAACGTTCTTCTATATTATCGATGTTGCAATTGTCCAATTTATCAACCGACTGTATTAAGTTGATGATGAAGAAAAAGATGAATGCCATTGCTTTTGAGCTGATAAAAGATGAACAGAAAACTTTTCCGGTTGTCAGTTCCATTTCAGAAATTGAAGGAAATACAGCGATAGCTGTTGCAGCCGAACTGATGAGTAACGAACGGGGTGGGAAAGGATTATTGCTCGGAGGAGTCGCCGGAATTTCGCCTACAGAAGTTGTTATTCTGGGTGCGGGAATTGCCGGATCGGTAGCCGCCCGCACTGCTTTAGCGTTAGGCGCTTTGGTCAAAATTTTTGATCATGATATTAATAAGTTGCGCAAGATACAGCATTATCTCGGACAGCAGGTTTTCACGTCTGTTATTCACCCCAATGTGCTGATTAAAGCTCTTGCTTCGGCCGATGCGGTGATAGGTAACCTGAGGTACATAAACGGATCCGATCGTTTTATGGTTTCTGAAGATTTGGTCAAAACCATGAAAACCGGTGCGATATTGATTGATATGAGTGTAGATCAGGGAGGTTGTTTTGAAACATCGGAATGTCGCACGCTGCAAAATCCGATTTTTGAGAAACACGGAGTTATTCATTATTGTGTTCCCAATATCTCGGCTCGGGTAGCCCGTACTTCGTCTATGGCGTTGAGCAATATTTTTGCCCCTATACTGCTGAAAATTGCTCATTCCGGGTGTGTGAAATCGGCTATTTCAGAAAGTGCCGGTTTTCGTCATGGAGCCTATATCTTCGAAGGTGTATTGGTAAACCGACTGATTGGAAGCTATTATGGTATAGCATCGAATGATGTTAGTTTGTTATTGCCGGGTTATTAATCGGGCGTGGTCGTAAGTATAAATTTTAGTCAATCATTTCTTAAAAAATAATTATTTACACATGAAATCAAAGTATTTAATGTTGGTGCTGAGCTTCTTGATGGCTTTTTCGGCATTCTCTCAATCAAATCCATCGCAGTTGAAGTCAATTCCAGCGGTGGAATTTAAAAAACTCGTTGACGCTAAATCGGTACAGCTGATAGATGTGCGCACAGCCGAAGAATTTGCTGCAGGTCATATTGCCGGTGCAGTAAATATTGATGTAAATAAGACTGATTTTACCGAAAATGTAAAAAAGCTCAGTAAGAAAAAACCGCTTGCATTGTATTGCCGGAGTGGAAACAGGAGCAAAGTTGCAGCGTCAAAAATTGCAGATTTGGGTTTTGTAATTTACGAATTGAATAGTGGTTTTAAAGATTGGATGCAAGCCGGATTTCCTACTATTAAATAGTAATCACCGGAGCTTAAATGCCTGTAGATTTGATTTTTTTTATATCTTTGCATTACTATTCAATAGTTATCTAAGCCATTTGTAAGAAAAGATTTGATTTTGAATGTTGATTAAAACTGTTGATTGATAATTGATAACTAAAACTGTATGTCGCAAACCGAACTTGAACCGCTAACCGATGATGAGCTCATTCAGCAGGAATTTGATGCATTGCTCGTAGACTATAGTAAGACCAGTCACCGTCAAAAAGTTGAGATGATTACCAAGGCGTTCAATTTTGCGAAGGCGGCTCATAAAGGAATCAAACGCCGTTCGGGAGAGCCATATATTATGCACCCTTTGGCTGTTGCGCGCATTGTGGTACGCGAAATTGGTCTGGGTTCAACCTCCATCTGCTCTGCCTTACTTCACGATGTAGTTGAAGATACCGATTACACGGTCGAAGATATTGAAAATCTTTTCGGAGCAAAAATTGCCCAAATTGTTGATGGTTTGACCAAAATATCGGGTGGTGTCTTTGCCGAAAAAGCATCGGAGCAAGCAGAGAACTTCAGAAAGTTGCTTATCACTATGTCCGACGACATTCGGGTGATTCTTATAAAACTCTCGGACAGGCTTCATAACATGCGAACACTCGGTTCCATGCCTTTAGCCAAACAATACAAAATTGCCGGTGAAACGCAATATATCTACGCTCCCCTTGCTCACCGATTAGGACTTTTCCGCATAAAAACAGAACTCGAAAATCTCAGCTTTAAGTTTGAACATCCCGATGCCTTCAAAGAAATTGAGGAAAAATTGGCTGTAGATGAAGAATCCCGAAATGAATTTTACAAAGAATTTTCTGAACCGATTAATAAGAAGCTAACAGAGATGGGCTACGAGTTCAGACTTCGGGCCCGGTTAAAGTCTGTTTATTCTATTTGGCGGAAAATGTCCACCCGCAATATTCCATTTGAAGAAGTCTATGATATTTTGGCCGAACGTATTGTTTTCAAGCCACATGGAGAATTGACAGAGAAGGAGCAGTGCTGGATGTTGTACTCAGCTATAACGGCTATTTACAAACCTCACCCCGAACGCATCCGCGACTGGGTAAGTACACCGAAAGCCAACGGATACGAAGCATTGCACGTAACGGTGATGGGGCCTCATGGAAGATGGGTTGAAGTACAGATTCGTAGTGATAGAATGAATGATATTGCCGAAAAAGGTCTGGCGGCACACTGGAAATACAAATCGGGAGAGTCTGATGAGTCTGAATTGGATAAATGGCTGAAAACAATTAAAGAATTGTTGGAGCATCCGGAGCCGAATGCGATCGACTTTATGGATACTTTCAAACTGAATCTTTTTGCTTCCGAAATTTTTGTATTTACACCTAAGGGTGATATCAAAACCATAGCGCAGGGAGCTACAGCGCTCGACTTTGCGTACTCCGTTCACTCCGAGCTCGGAAATCATTGTATCGGAGCAAAAGTAAATCATAAGCTGGTTCCACTTAGTTACAAGCTTAATAGTGGCGATCAGGTAGAAATTCTTACTTCCAAAAAGCAAACTCCACAGCCTGAGTGGTTGGATTATGTAACCACTGCTAAGGCTAAAGCCAGACTCAAAGCACTTTTCAAGAAAGAAGATAAAGCATTTGTTGTTGAAGGACAAAAACGAATAGAAGAAATTCTGAAATCAATTAACCTTGGGCTCGAAAATGAAAACATCGTTCGTATTCTAAATTATTACAACATCACGCAACGGGGTGAGTTATATTTGCAGGCAGGCAAAGGAATATTGAATCTGGACGACATTAGCAAGGTAATATTTAAACCAAAGACTCAGAATGTTTTTGTGAAATATCTCAAAATGCCTTTTGTCAGTTCCTCCGACAATAAACAACCTCAGACTGTACCCATTGACAGTAAGGTTGATAAGAAAAAACCATTTAAGCTTACCGAAGAAAATGCCGGAAAGACCTACACGCTGGCAGATTGTTGTCATCCCATTCCGGGAGATGATGTATTAGGATATGTAGATGATTCCGAAAAAATAATTGTACACAAACGGCAATGCCCCGTAGCTGCTAAGCTCAAGAGCAGTTATGGAGAGCGGATAGTTTCAGCCGAATGGGCAACGCACAAGGTGCTTTCGTTTGTAGAGATACTCGAAATCAAAGGGATTGACAAAAAAGGTGTGCTGATCCAAATTCTGAAGGTTATTTCTGATGGATATGGAGTGAATATCAATAAGATGAATATAGAAACCGATGCAGGTATCTTTGTCGGAAGATTTTATATTTATGTGCATGATACGGAAGACATCAATAATCTCTGTCGGAATATTATTAAAATAAAAGAGATAAATTCTGTTCAGAGAATACAAGAGTAAAAAGTTGTATCTTTCTTTATATCAGACTTTTTTTGCCGCTCTCCCAAATAAAACCTCCCGAAATCCAATCAATTAAAGTTTTTTGTGTTCTTGCTATTTCCCCAGTCGCAAAAAAGATGTAAATTTGCACGCAATAATTTTCATAGATGAGATTGACCTAACTAGTTAGAAATTATAGTCTTTTTTAATTTCGATACTGTTTCTTTTGGTACATCCTCTGAAAATAAGAAACGATAAAAAATAAACACTATGTCATTTATTGCCGAAAGAGTTCAAATTGAAGGTTTGACGTTTGACGACGTATTACTTGTTCCTGCCTATTCCGATGTTTTGCCCCGCAACGTCGATCTTACAACTCAGTTTTCACGCCGAATAGAATTAAAAATTCCGATTGTTTCTGCTGCCATGGATACGGTTACAGAATGCAAGATGGCTATTTCTATAGCTCGTGAGGGAGGTATAGGTGTGATTCACAAAAACATGACCATTGCCGAACAAGCCAAACAGGTTGAAATAGTAAAACGTGCCGAAAATGGTATGATTTCTAATCCTGTAACAATTCGTAAAGGAGCAACAGTGGGCGATGCGTTGGCGTTGATGGCCGAATATAAAATCGGTGGTATACCTGTAGTGGATGAGCAGGGATATTTGGTTGGTATTGTTACTAACCGCGATTTACGTTTTCAGCGTGATATGGACAAAGAAGTTGATGCGGTGATGACCAAAGAAAACCTCATTACAACTACCCGTTCAACAGACTTGGAAGCTGCAGCTGATATTCTTCAACAATATAAAATAGAGAAACTTCCGGTTGTTGATGAAAATAACAAATTGGTTGGATTGCTGACTTACAAAGATATTACCAAGGCCAAAGATAAACCCCGTGCGTGTAAAGATGCTCAGGGACGTTTGCGTGTGGCTGCCGGTGTTGGTGTAACTTATGATACAATGGAGCGTGTAGATGCATTGGTACATGCCGGTGTTGATGCTATTGTTATAGACACTGCTCACGGGCATTCATTGTCGGTGGTGAAAATGTTGAAAGAGGTAAAAGCTAAATATACCGAAATTGATGTTGTGGTAGGTAATATTGCTACCGGTGAAGCTGCTTTGGCTTTAGTTGAAGCAGGTGCAGATGCCGTAAAAGTAGGTATCGGTCCGGGTTCTATTTGTACTACCCGTGTTATTGCCGGAGTAGGTGTGCCTCAGCTTTCTGCTATCTACGAAGTTTCTAAGGCTTTGGCCGGTACTGGTGTTCCGGTTATAGCTGATGGTGGTATTCGTTATTCAGGTGATATTGTAAAAGCTCTTGCAGCAGGTGCAAACACCATTATGGCCGGTTCACTTTTTGCCGGGGTAGAAGAATCACCGGGTGAGACAATCATTTTTAATGGTCGTAAGTTTAAATCTTATCGTGGAATGGGTTCGCTCGAAGCAATGGATAAGGGCTCGAAAGATCGTTATTTCCAGGATATGGAAGACGATATTAAGAAATTGGTTCCCGAAGGAATTTCTGCACGTGTAGCATTTAAAGGAGCGTTGTTTGAAGTTATTTATCAGATGATTGGTGGTTTACGTGCCGGAATGGGATACTGTGGAGCGCATACAATCAGGGAGTTACACAATGCTAAGTTTACTCGTATTACCAATGCCGGTGTTGCAGAAAGCCACCCTCATGATGTAACAATTACCAGCGAAGCACCAAATTATAGTCGCGAAAACAACTAGATAGTTCTTATTTTATTTAAAATAATGCTGAATTATCTACAGAATTGATTTTTAGTTTAGATATAAAATGATAACTTTGCGAGGTTACTGAGTAAAAGACTAAACACAACAATAATCAAAAGCGTTCGTTTCTATTCAAGCGCTTTGATTATTGTTGATTGTAAAGTTTTTTAATTTTATCGGGTTTTATCAATATCCCAAACATTTATGAAATCATCTGTAATTGCTTTTTTGACTTTTTGGGCCTTATCAGTTGGTTCTTTTGCTCAAACTTCTGACCCCGTTTTAATGACTATCAACGGGAAACCTGTATCGAAATCGGAATTTGAATATATATACAATAAGAACAATACCAATAATTCATTAGATAAGAAAACGCTCGATGAATATGTCGAATTGTTTATTAATTTCAAATTGAAGGTTGAAGAAGCGAAAAAACAGGGAATTGATACCACCGAAGCATTTATCTCCGAATTATCCGGCTACCGCTCACAACTCACCAGACCCTATCTGACTGATCCGAAGGTCGATGAAATTTTACTGCGTGAGGCTTATGAACGCTCCAAAGAGGATGTGGATGTAAGTCATATTTTAATTCGGATACCTCAAAATGCATTACCTGCTGATACTCTCAAAGCCTGGAACGAAATAAATACGATCTGGAGAAGGTTGGAGCATGAAAATTTTTCACGGGTGGCAAAAGAAATATCCCAGGATGAATCGGCCGAAAAAAATAGCGGACGTTTAGGCTGGATCTCAGTTTTCCGAACAGTTTATCCTTTCGAGTCGGCAGCTTATAATACAGCTGTTGGTTCATATTCGAAGCCAATCCGTACAGCCTTTGGTTACCACATTGTGAAAGTGCATGCCCGCCGTAAAACCCTGGGCGATGTTCTGGTGTCGCATATAATGATTCTTACCAACAAGGGCGATGATGTCCTTAATAAAAGAGCTAAAATAACTATTGATTCGCTTTATCAACGCTTGACATCAGGTGAGGATTTTGGAGCATTAGCCCGAAAATACTCTCAGGATAAAACAACCTCATCGAAGAATGGAGAACTTCCATGGTTTGGTTCAGGGCGCATGGTTCCCGAGTTTGAAAAAGCTGCTTTTGCCCTGAAGAATGTTGGCGAAATTTCAAAACCAATCCAAACAAATGGTGGATGGCATATACTGAAGTTGCTCGATAAAAAAGGGATCGCTTCATTCGACGAATTAAAAGCCGATTTGGAACGAAAGGTAAAACGTGATGATCGGTCAAAAAGCGGACAACATGTTTTTTTGGCAAAACTACGCAACGAGTATAATTATAAACTAATTCCAGCCAATCTGACTGAGTTTTATAAGTTAGCGGCTTCAAAAAAATTGACTGATTCAACCTTCATTGTTGAAGCAACAAAGCTGAATAAGCCAATATTTAGTTTTGCATCTAAAAACTATTCCCAGATCGACTTTGCAAAATTTCTGAAAGAGAATCCAGTATCAGAGAAAAGCTCACCGAAAGAGATTATTGACGAAAAATTGGATGAGTTTGTGGATCAGGAATTACTTGACTATGAAGATAGTCAATTGGAAAATAAGTATGAAGATTTCCGACTCTTAATGCAAGAATACCACGATGGTATTTTGCTTTTCGAAGTTAGTAACAGGGAGGTTTGGGATAAGGCTTCGCGAGATACACAGGGGTTGACAAAGTATTTCAATAGTCATAAAGCAGATTACAAATGGGAAAAGCCACATTTTAAAGGATATGTTGTTCTTTGCAAAGAGAAAGAAACGTTATCTGAAGCCAAACAGATAATAAAGAAAGCGCCCAAAGATTCAATAGAAAAGTTCCTGAGGACACGCTTAAATGAACCTGTACAGCGTGTAAAAATAGAAAAGGGGCTTTTTGTACAGGGTGAGAACAAGGTTGTAGATGACCAGATATTTAAATCCAACGATAAATACATTCCAACTGCCGAATATCCTTACTTTTATGTTAGTGGTAAGTTGCTTAAAACAAAGCCGGAAGATTTCTCGGATGTGCGTGGACTAGTGACTGCCGATTATCAGGAATATCTTGATAAAACCTGGATAAAAGCTCTTCGGTCAAAATATGAAGTGGTAGTTGACCAAAATATTTTGAAAACGGTTAAGAAAAACTAATTATCTAAGAGCGCAAAAATAAAAGGCCTAACTTTGGCTTTTGTTTTTGCGCTTTGTCATTAAATTTACCGCTATAAATTAGCACTTCTTTTATGAAAAAAACTACCCTTCTGTCTTTATTTATATTGAGCCTCATTGTTTTTGGATCATGCAAGTCAAAAACACCCGATGTAGCCAGAAAACCATACCTTGAAGTAGAAGGGAAATTTTTGTACGCAGACGAAATAGAGCAGGTGATTCCTCCCAACGTGAATGATACGGACAGTACTGAAATTGCACAGAGTTACGTTCGTAAATGGGCAACCGACGTTTTGATGTACGAAAATGCAAAACGCAATATCACGAACAAGACCGAGATAGACGAACTCGTAGAGAATTACCGGAAATCGCTGACGATTCATCAATATCAGCAGAGAATGATAGAACAGAGACTCCCGAAAGAACCAGCCGAGGAAGATTTGAAAGCATTTTACAGTCAATACGGGCAGCAGTTGCTTCTCACTGAGAACACGTTGAAAGGTCTATTGTTGGTTGTACCGAAAAATGCCCAGAAAATGGCTAATGTACGTGGCTGGGTGCAATCGGCTAATTCAAAATCACTCGAAAGTATAGAAAAATACAGTATTCAGAATGCTATCAGCTATGATTACTTTGGCGATAAATGGTTGCCTCTTTCCGAAGTATTGAAAAAAATACCCCTTAAAATAGAAGATGCAGCTCACTTCCTTTCTGCGAATAAGTTTGTAGAAACTCAGGATAGTACTCAGCATTATTTCCTGCGTATTCTCTCTTATCGTCTTTCCGGCCAGATTGAACCTTATGATATGGCCCGAAAAAGAATATCGAACATCTTACTCAATAAGCAGAAGGCAGATTTTATTTCAAAATTTGAAAATGAAATATACGATGATGCTGTGAAAGACGAAACTATCACTTTTTTCAAAAAATAAAAGTCTTGTTTTGTCCTGTTTCCAATGAAATGTTTGTTCCTTTCTATGGATTTATTCACTATGAATTACAGAAAAATTTCCGTAATTTTGCAACACTTTTCAATCGTCAACAATAACTGATTAAAATAGAAAATAAAATGGCAAAAGAATTTAAGTACCAGGAACCATTTCCACTGGGAAAAGACAAAACCGAATACTATTTACTTACCAAAGACCATGTGTCGGTATCGAAATTTGAAGGACAGGAAATTCTGAAAGTGGAACCGGAAGCATTAACCATGTTGGCTCGTGCTGCCATGCGCGACTGCTCGTTCCTGCTTCGTCCAGCACATCAGGCTCAGGTAGCAGCTATCCTGGCTGACCCCGAAGCCAGCGAAAACGACAAATATGTGGCGTTGACCATGCTTCGCAATGCCGAAATTGCAGCCAAGGGAATTCTCCCATTCTGTCAGGATACCGGAACTGCAACTGTGTACGCTAAAAAAGGAAGCGATGTGTGGACCAACGGAACAGACGAAGAAGCGCTATCGAAAGGGATTTACGAAACATATACCGAAGAAAACCTGCGCTATTCGCAAAACGCTGCGCTGAACATGTACGACGAAGTGAACACCGGCACCAACCTGCCTGCCCAAATTGACTTAGTAGCCGGACATGGAAACGAATACAAATTCTTGTTTATTGCCAAAGGCGGTGGATCAGCCAACAAATCATACCTGTTCCAGGAAACCAAAGCATTGCTGAATCCGGCTTCGTTGGAAAAATTCCTGACCGAAAAAATGAAAACACTGGGAACGGCGGCTTGCCCTCCTTACCACATTGCTTTCGTTATCGGCGGAACTTCGGCCGATGCTTGTATGAAAACTGTAAAATTGGCTTCGACCAAATATTACGACGAACTTCCAACCGAAGGAAACGAGCTTGGACAAGCTTTCCGCGACGTGGAAATGGAACAAAAAATCCTGAAACAAGCACAAGCTTCAGGCTTCGGTGCTCAGTTTGGAGGTAAATATTTTGCTCACGACGTGCGTATCGTTCGCCTGTCGCGCCACGGTGCTTCTTGCTTTGTAGGTATGGCCGTTTCGTGCTCTGCCGACCGCAACATCAAAGGTAAAATCAACAAAGATGGCGTTTGGGTAGAAAAAATGGAAGATAATCCGGGTCGTTTGATTCCGGAAGAATTGCGCAATCAGGGCGAAGGAAATGCCGTGAAAATAGACTTGAACATGCCAATGAAAGAAATTCTGGCTATCTTGTCTAAATATCCGGTTTCAACCCGTCTGTCATTGAATGGAACTATCGTGGTGGGTCGCGACATTGCACACGCTAAGCTGAAAGAATTGATTGATGCAGGCAAACCGCTTCCTCAATACGTGAAAGACCACCCTATTTATTACGCCGGTCCGGCCAAAACGCCTAAGGGAATGCCTTCTGGTTCGTTTGGTCCAACAACCGCCGGTCGTATGGATTCGTACGTGGATTTATTTCAGGAAAACGGTGGCAGCTTAATCATGATTGCCAAAGGTAACCGTACGCAGCAGGTAACAGATGCTTGTAAAAAGTACGGTGGATTCTACCTTGGATCTATCGGTGGTCCGGCAGCTATTTTGGCTCAACAGAACATCAAGAAAGTGGAATGCCTTGAATATCCCGAATTAGGCATGGAAGCCATCTGGAAAATTGAGGTGGAAAACTTCCCTGCATTTATTTTGGTAGACGATAAAGGAAACGATTTCTTCAAGCAAATTAAACCAACTATGGTTTGCTAGAAGAACTAACCCCTAGCCCCTAAAGGGGAACAAGAAGCGGCTGTATTCACCAAGAGTACAGCCGCTTTTTTCTTTAAGCCCCTTCAGGGGTTTGGGGTCATCACTACAATTTCAGTCTTACCCCTGCATTAAAATTCCGTCCCGGTTGAGTCAACCCACCATAATCGGCATAAGTAGCATCCAGTATATTATTTACATCAGCAAAAATATCAAAGTGTTTTTCCGACCAAAGCAGCCGACAATCCAGCAACGAATATGAACTAAAACTTTGCAATTGTTTATTTACGTCGGTATAGCTTCCTGCCCGATCGAGGTAAGAAAACTTCCACGAAGCCGAAAGTTTACCCGCTATTTTATGATCTAGCGAAACCACTGCCTTGTTTTTCAGATAATCCAGCGCATATTTCGAATCGAAGGTGCTGGCATCTTTATTCATTGTGAGGTACGAATAAGCAATTCCTACTTTGCGAACAATAAAGTTCTGAAAAACATATTCAGCAGTTATATCGGCACCCACTGCATTCACGTTCGTAAGATTTTTATTTCTCCAAACAGTTTCGCCCGGCACTAATATCCAGTCAATTACATTTTGCCCCAATCGATAATAAGCCGTGGCTTCCAACTTCCAGTTCGATTCATTCATTTTGGTTCCTACTTCAAAAGTCTGGGAGTGTTCCGGCTTAATATTAGGATCGGCAACCTGAACATTCGGATAAACATAATAAATATCGGTAAATGTAGGCAATCTGACAGATGAATTGAATGAAGCAAATACACGATACTTTTCGCTGAATCGGTAAGCAATATCGGCTCCACCTGCTCCGTTCAGACCATATTTCGAGGTATAAGTTTCCGATACACCTACCGAAGCATAGAACTTCCCAAATGTAACCGCATGATTCAAAAATGCAGAAGAGTTCAACCGATTTGTTTCTTTTGTAAAATAGCCACTCTCTTCGAAAGGCACTTTGAGCGAATCGCGTGCTTCACCCAGTTTATTGCTCAGAATATGTTCGTTGCGTAACTCGGCACCCAAAGTAGTTTTACCTAAAGATGTAAGTGCATCAGCCGTGAACTTAGCTCCCGTTACGTCCGTTTGATGATAATTCCATCCGGCAGGTTTGTTGTAATCCAGCTCAAATCGGTCGTTATGACGACGCCAGTAAGCCTGAGCAGAATAAGTCAGTTTGTTGTGAGTCATCGACCAATTCAATGCGGTTAAGAAAGTCTTCGAGCGTTCGTATTGATTCGGATATGCCAACCCATAGAAGCCATTTGCCCCGAAAGCTTTTTGCTGTGCCGCCACTTGCAGGTCGAATTTTCCAGCAGAGTTAGTATTTAAAACGGATTGAACAAAAGCATTGATAAAATCATAATCGGTATTTCTTGTATATCCATCGCTACTTCGGTGCGACACCGAAACGAGAGTGTGTAATCGCTCGTTTCCAGTGGTATTGGTTACAGATTGACCGAAAGTATTGAAACTGCCCCCTGTCAGTTCAGCCCTCAGCACATTTTGTTCGTTGCTTTCGGTCACTATGTTTATCGCTCCACTAAACGCGTTTGATCCTAACACCCGCGCCGACGACCCTTCCAGAATTTCCACGCGACTCACATCAGACAGATTAAGCGGAATATCCAGATTGAAGTGCCCGGTTTGTGGATCGGTAATGTTTACACCATTCAGAAGCACCAACACCTGATCGAACGAACCACCACGTACAGAAATATCTGCTTGCGTGCTATTTGTCCCGCGTTGGCGTATATCAATTCCGGCAACATAATCAAGCAGTTGGTCGATGCTTTGAACTGCTGAACGTTTTATTTCAGTTCGGTCAATAACAGTCAGCACTCGTCCCATCTCGGAGTAAAGTTTATTGCGGGTAGTGTTAACCTCAACATCGGAAAGATTTACCGAATCAGCCTTCTCCTGACTTCGAACTGCCTGAAAGGTAACTAAACTTATCAACGAAAAAAGAATAAAAAATTTCCTCATAATGAATAAAATAAAAAACGGTTGAAACGAGACTAGCTCATTTCAACCGTTGGTTTAAAAAATAAATATGTTTTTACACCACACGCAGCGGCACTTTCGAAAGTTTTTTCCAATAAAACAGATTCCTGCAATTGTGCAATTGCAAGTTCCAAATCCGCCTGTTCTTTGATCTTCTCGGGCGATTCCGATTCCGAATCATTTACACAAAGTGAAAATACAGATGTTCCAACCGCTTTCTGAAGCGACTTATCACAAATGGAAACCGCCACATTACCAATGGTTACACTGCAAGCCAAACTACAAAAAATAGCATATCCTGCCCTATTCCAGCGACGGAACCGGAGCGATTTTGCAGTATATAGTTTAGTTGACTTCATTGATTTGCATTTGTTTTGAAGGCACAAAAGTACACAAATAAATTAGTGTGTAGTATCAAACAATAAAAAAATGTGTTTCCGAAACCGGAAACACATTTCTAAATCAGTATGCATAATTATACTGTCGTAAGAAATTTTTTCTATTCAATTTTCCTGTCCAAACGTCAGAATACTTTGTTCCATTAAATTTTCCTCCAAAAATAAAGATGCGATTGGATTGCAATATCTCATCTTTTAAGGCTGCTGAATTTACTTTGTCGTACGTTTTAGCTTTGAAAACCACTACAGATTGGTAGTTTCGTGGAGTCGCCATATAACCGGCAGGCAAAATATTAAGTGCAGTATCCGGTACTTGCCAGCTTAAACCTTCGTCTCTTGATACCTTAAAGTAGCTAGTGTTATCATCTTTCAATCCAAAAGCAAATAACTTATTATCATATGAAATCACCGACCCTCCAATCGTTAAGTCATCCATTGAAGTATTTTCACTACTAAAGTTTACCCAATTAACGCCAGTTTCATCTTCGGTACTCCAACGGTTATGCATATAAAGTATTGAGCCATCTGCCGAAACTCCATTTGTAACAAATACTCTTTCTTTTCCGGTTGGTGATTTAAATGAGACCGATGCAAAATCACTTACAGGAAAATTGTCGGGAATAGTACCTCTCATAGTCCAGATAATACCATCAGGAGAGTTTGCAAAATGGTAGCTGGCATCATTTGCCTGAACTACAGCCCATAAAAGATCGTTGAAAACAAAAAGTAATGACTTGAATGAAAATTCTGTTAATGATTTCTTAATCCAATTAATCCCATTCGTCGAAGAATATATATTAAATCCATCTTTGCTTACAAATACTTGTCCCTTAAACAGAGTCATATCATTCAGCGGGCTATTAACAGGTAATCCATTTACAGTCTTTGGTGTCCAGCTGTAACCATTCGTTGAGATATTGAGGAAGCCATTAGTTCCGTCATTTTGATAGTAAAACAGAGTATCATTTCGGGTAATAGCTTTTTGATTTTTAAAGTCTGCCTGTCCCAAATTATCCGATGCTTTTCTCCATTTGTAAACTTCAGGATTTACTTGGTGTACGTTTGTTTTGACGGTATATTCTTTGTAAGTTTTCTTATCTGCCGCATAATTTCTTACTCTCACAGGTTGTTTAAAATCAATGGTATCTGTTCCGGTTAACCAAACCGAATCTCTTTTATATTTATTGCCTGGAAGGTAATAAAGTCTTATGGCAGCAGAACTCTTGAAAGTAAAAGTAGGATATACACTATCAATACGTGTTCCGTATGGTAATGAATCAAGGTTTACAATGATTGAGTCTTTTGAAGCAGCGTCGTACTCATTCAAAGTGAAAGCGGCAGTACTCAAATACGGAATTGAGTCATTCGATTTAAAGACGAGCGATGAGAAATAAGGACTGGAAGAACCAGTAGTTGAATCACTACTTGATCCCAGACACGAACTGAAAATCCCGATAATAAAAGAAAAGAGAATTAACCTGAAAAAAGTAAATTTCATATTGACAAGTATTTATTGAATGGACAAAGTTAAAAACATTTTAGCTCATTTAAATCGTTGTGACAAAGATTTATCATTTTTTATCATTACGAATAAGTTATTTAGACACAATGAGCGAATTATAGTTAAACTTCACATTAATATTTCATTATTTGAGTAAGCAAACGCTTAATTTAATTCTATAGCCACCGGACAATGATCCGAATGCACGGCATCTGTAAGAATTGCTGCTGATTTTAATTTATCGTGTAGCGATTCTGTTATCCAATGATAATCGATTCTCCAGCCCGCATTACGAAAACGCGCGCCTCCCCGATAGCTCCACCAACTATACTTCTCGGCACTCTTATCAAATACTCTGAAAGAATCCACCATGCCATCTTTTTCAAACTGATCCAGCCAGGCGCGTTCTTCGGGTAAAAATCCTGAAACACCATTCTGGCGTTCAGGATGGTTGATGTCAATAGGCTTGTGGCATATATTATAATCACCACAAACTACCAGATTGGGTCTGGTTTTGCGCAGTTCTAAAATAAAAGGTTCGAATGCAGCAAGAAATTGCATCTTGAATGCCTGTCGCTCTTCGCCTGATGATCCTGAAGGAATATATACACAGACTATGGACAAATCCCCAAAATCGGCTCGGATTACACGCCCTTCGGCATCAAAAATCGGATTGTTCATGCCTATTACTACTCTGTCAGGAGCTTGTTTACTCAGTATGGCTACGCCACTGTACCCTTTTTTCTCGGCCGAATGAAGGTAAGATGTATATCCCATTTCGGCAAAGAGCATTGTGTCTATTTGATCAGGTTGAGCTTTGGTTTCCTGAAGACAAAGTACATCCGGATTTTCTGCCTGAAGCCATTCTCTGAAATTTTTACTCAGTGCAGCCCGAATTCCATTTACATTATAAGAAATAATTTTCATTGATTTGCTTTTCTAACTTGTTTGAATAATTGCGACGCAAATACAAAATCGTTCAGCGCCTTATTATCAACGTGGAAAATATCATCTTTGTTTCCTTGCCAGGCTTTTTCTCCTTTTTCGATAAAAATAATATTTTCTCCTATTTCCATTACCGAGTTCATATCGTGGGAATTTATAATCGTAGTCATTCCAAACTCGTGAGTAATCTCATGAATGAGTTGATCTATAATCAGCGATGTTTTCGGGTCGAGTCCAGAGTTTGGTTCATCGCAAAACAGATACTTTGGTTGCAGAGCAATGGCACGGGCAATAGCTACACGTTTTTGCATACCACCACTGATTTCTGAAGGAGCCAAACCATAGGATTTTTCGTCCAGACTAA
>Ga0302215_10001049_pt1 | contig 20168 bp, 16 predicted proteins | sample II_Fen_N3_1_FD_194580 | JGI IMG/M metagenome (GOLD analysis project Ga0302215, IMG submission 194580) | Peat permafrost microbial communities from Stordalen Mire near Abisko, Sweden - II_Fen_N3_1 | ecosystem: Environmental > Terrestrial > Soil > Wetlands > Permafrost | place: Sweden: Abisko...
CCACCACTTTACGATGTAAACCAGATAAAGAAAATGTTGCCACACCGCAATCCATTTCTTTTAGTTGACAAAGTGATTGAAAAAGGTGCAGATTATATTATTGGAGTTAAGAACGTTACGATGAATGAACCATTCTTCGTAGGTCATTTCCCCGCAGAACCTGTGATGCCTGGCGTATTGATCATCGAAGCGATGGCACAATGTGGGGGCGTTTTCGTAATCAGTTCACAACCTGCTGATGGTGAATACTCAACCTACTTTATGACCATGGATAGCATTAAATTTCGCAAGAAAGTTGTCCCTGGTGATACCCTCGTTTTCAGATTAAAATTAATGGGTCCAATCCGCCGTGGAATTGCCAACATGAGAGCAATTGCGTTTGTTGGTGACACCGTAGTTTGTGAAGGAGAATTTATGGCTCAAATAGCAAAAAACAAATAAAGACGCTGGTATTACAAATTGCCAGTTATTAATTAAATAACAATGAATCAACCATTAGCAAATATTCATCCGGATGCAAAGATAGGCGCGGGTGTTATAATTGAACCATTCGCAACTGTTTCGAGCGATGTAATAATTGGCGACGGATCTTACATCGGTCCAACCGCCGTTATTCTGCCAGGCAGCCGCATTGGAAAAAACTGCAGGATCTCTTCCGGAGCAGTAATTGGCGGAGAGCCGCAGGATTTAAAATTCAAAGGAGAATATTCAACAGTTGAGATTGGGGATAATACTGTAATCAGAGAATGCGTCACAGTTAACAGAGGCACATCAGCCAAAGGAAAGACTGTGATTGGAAGTAACTGCATGATTATGGCTTATGTTCATGTTGCACATGACTGTGTTGTGGGTGATAACGTCATACTTGTAAACTCTGTTGCGCTGGCCGGTGAAGTGGTAGTAGACGATTTTGCTATTATTGGTGGTCATTCCGGAATTCATCAGTTCTGCCATATCGGAAAACATGTGATGCTCTCAGGTGGATCCTTGGTGCGTAAGGATGTTCCTCCCTATATTAAAGCAGGACGCGAACCTTTGTCCTATGCCGGAGTCAATTCAATAGGTCTTCGCCGCAGAGGGTTCTCTAATGAAGTAATCTGCCAGATTCAGGACATCTACCGGATCATATATCAGAAAGGTTACAATAATAGTCAGGCCCTTGAAGTGATTGAAGCAGAAATGCAGGCATCGCGTGAGCGTGATGAAATCCTCCTATTTCTCAAAGATTCGAAAAGAGGAATTATCAAGGGATATTTCCCGGATTGATAAGCATTTATATCTTGATCATCCATATATAGCGAAAGGGCAAATAATTAATATTTGCCCTTTCGCTATTTTATATATGAGGTGATGTAAGTATTGTTCAGACCAATCAAAACCAAATCTTAATAGAGAATGCACAAAAAGTTAAGAGAGGAAAACAAGCGAATGAAGGATCAGACAATCAAGGTCCGTTAGTTCTTTAACGGAATAGTGGTGGTGTAATAGAGGGTCAAAACCATTGTTGCCAGATAAATCCATGTTAAGATTTCTTTCCAGATGGTTCTATTATCAGACAGCAGGAAATGGGAAATTAAATACGCCACAGGAATAGTTGAAAATGCTACGATCTCAACACCAATAGTTATCAATCCTAATGCAGAGGCGATTACCAAACCAATCATCCAGTAAAAAATGACAAAGAATTTCCTTGTGCTCACTTTCATTCGGTGATAAACAGCAAGTACTGAGAAACTTCCCAGCGTAGTAATAATGGTAACCACAGCCGTAATTATTAAAAAGTAGGGTGCTAACAAATAGGCATTGTGATCAACCCAAAGGATTTTGAGAATATCATTCCAAAACGAAGAAGCGGAATCCGTTAAGAAGGAATAGGTCCACATAAAGAGCCAGGGGGTACAAAAACCTAATATTGGAACAACAAGCAATCTCCAATTATCATTTTTTTGCAATACAAAAATGGCGATCCAAACCAGTGGAAAAAGAATTAAGGCGGGTAGATAGAATAACGATGCCAAGGCCAAGAAGAATGCAGCGTTAAAGGTGTAGGTTATTTCAGCAGGTTTATGATGGGTCGAGAATATTAAATAAATTGAGATCAAGACAAATAATGTCGCCAGGTGAACTGGAAGAAGGGAATGCAATACTTGAAATGATGAAACTGTAACCAGGTAGATAATCCCCGGAAGGTAGGATCGTTTCCTCACGAAAAGAAAGGAAGAACCCAACTGTGCAACAAAAAACGAGTTAACCAACACCAAACAAAAAGCGATAAATACCTGCCAGAAACGCTGTTCTTTGAAGAGATCATAAACCAGGAAATAGACTGGCATAGCCCCATTGGCCAATTTAAGGTCTAAAAGCTCTGGCGACTGAAAACTATGCAGCCAGAAAAGAAAGGCTATCACAGGAATCAATAACGAACTGAATATTGTATTACTCTTTAAAATACGTAATAGCATAAAGCCTGGTTATTAAAGATCAAAACCCAAATCCTTTCTAAAGTACCTGTTTTTAAACTCAATCTTCGAAGCATTTTGATATGACAGCTTTAGCGCCGTTCTGAAGTCTTTTCCCTTGGAACTAACTGCTATCACCCTGCCGCCATTGGTCACCACATTGTTTCCTGACATTTTAGTCCCTGAATGAAAAAGGATACTTCCGGAAACGTTCTCCAAATTGGTAATAACATTCCCCTTCTCATAGGCTCCGGGATAACCACCGGCAACCATCATTACTGTAACAGCAGAATCCGGGTCAATAACAAGTTCCCGTTCAGCCAAATCTCCCTTGGCTACACCTTCGAACAGATCAATAAGGTCAGATTTTATTCTTAATATAACAGCCTCCGTTTCAGGATCACCCATCCGCACATTGTATTCTATCAAATAAGGTTCAGATTTTACACTGATTAGTCCAAAAAAGAGAAAACCCTTGAAGTCAATTCCATCGTTTTGTAAACCTTTAACCGTTGGGATAATAATTCGCTCCTCAACTTTTCTCATATAAACCTCATCAGCAAATGGAACCGGTGATATTGCACCCATCCCTCCGGTATTCAGACCTGTATCTCCTGCACCTACCCGCTTATAATCTTTTGCAACAGGCAGAATTTTATAATTTTTGCCATCCGTAAGGGCAAATACCGAACATTCAATTCCTTTAAGAAACTCCTCAATAACAACAGTTTCGCTGGCCAATCCAAACATTCCCCCAAGCATTGTGAGTAATGCATCTTCCGCTTCAGCCAGATCTTCAATGATCAAAACTCCTTTACCGGCAGCAAGTCCGTCAGCTTTAAGCACATATGGAGATCTTAATCCTCGCATGAAACTGATTCCTTGTTCCAGATTGTCTTTTGTAACTGATAAATAGGCAGCAGTTGGTATATGATGACGCATCATAAACTCTTTCGCAAAATCTTTGCTTCCTTCAAGTTGTGCTCCATTGCTGACCGGTCCGATGACCGGAATATCCTTTAACACTTCATCCGCAAGAAAAAAATCGTGAATTCCTTCCACCAAAGGCACTTCCGGACCAACAACCACCATTTCTATTTTATTGTCCAATACGGCTTTACGAATAGCAGGAAAATCTGTAACTCCTATTTCAAGATTTGTCCCAAATTCAGCGGTTCCGGCATTTCCCGGAGCAATAAAAAGTTGATCAATTTTGGGGCTTTGGCTGATTTTCCACGCGAAAGCATGTTCTCTTCCTCCCGAGCCAATGATAAGAATATTCATATTTTACTAATCTGTTTTTCAAGTTTCATCAATCGAAAAGTCATGAGCGAAAATAGTTACCGCCCTCGCAGACTGACTTTATCGTTCTTAGCTTTTAAAAGTGCAAAATAAACAAAGTTTTAAGCTAATAGCAGACAAATATATTAAATTAAGGTGTCTTTTCTATGATTAGTTTTGATTTAGCCCCCAACTTACTTCAAGGTTTTTCCTGAACAATTTGTTTCATTTAATGGATATATGTCTATCTTCACATCTTCTAACTAAATTCAGTAGTATTATCATGGAGAAAAATTCATCGCGGCGTAATTTCATACAGAAAAGTCTTATCGCAGGTATTGGCCTCTCAACCATTAATCCATTTCAATCATGGGCAAAAACTGCCCCATTGGGGATGAAACTTGGATTAGTTACCTATCAATGGGCAAAAGACTGGGATTTACCAACATTGATTGCCAATTGCGTAAAAACCAATATCCTTGGGGTTGAACTTCGGGCCGAACACGCGCATAAGGTTGAAACAAATCTAAGTGTATTTAAGCGCGCCGATGTGAAAAAAATGTTTGCCAACAGTCCGGTCACTTGTATTGGATATGGAGCAAATTTCGAGTTTCATAGCCCGGATCCTGTAAAACTGCGGATGAATATCGACCAGACCAAAGCATACATCAAACTCTGCTCTGATATTGGAGCATCTGGAATAAAGGTAAAACCCAATGATTTACCTGACGGCGTTGCAAGAGAGAAAACCATCGCCCAGATTGCCGCTTCATTAAACGAAGTAGGGAAATTTGCGCAGGATTACGGCCAATTGGTACGGGTTGAAGTACATGGCAATAAAACACAGGAATTGCCAAATATGAAAGCAATTTTTGATCAGGTAACCGAGAAGAACGTGAAGATGTGCTGGAACTGTAACGATCAGGATCTTCTCCCCCCGGGACTCGAAGGAAATTTCAACAGCGTCAAAAAGTGGTTCGGAGATACGGTGCACGTCCGCGAGTTTAATGTAGGTAACTATCCATACCAGCAGTTATTCGACCTTTTCTCGAAGATAAACTACAATGGTTGGATTCTTCTCGAAGCCCGTACCGAGCCAGCAGATAAAATCGCTGCTTTGAAAGAGCAGTTAGCCCTTTTCAATCAGCTAGTAGCCAATGCGAAAAATGCCAAATAATCGAACAAACAAAAGGTTGTGGAAGTGCAACCTTTTGTTTGTTAGTCAACTAAAAGATTTCCAGTTTCCTTATTTTTAACAAATAGAGTTTTTGAAGTTCTTCCAGGTATTCAAGGGTCAGGTTTTTTGAATAGATGCGAACCATCTCCTTCAGTTTTCCACGAATAAAAAAGCAACCCGAAGCGGCATCAAAATCGGTTGATTCCCAGTTATATTTTACTTTCAATGTCGTTTCCTCAAACTCCTCTTGTGTCAGCCTTCGCGGAAGAACAAGATAGGCATGATAATCTTCGGAGGTGTCTATATAAATCCCTTTGGCAAGTTTACTTATATAAAACAATTTCATCAGCCGAATAAAACCTTTCTCATTATTTATCTTGGCTTGTGATCTCATCTTTAGCTTTATACCTGCTTTTATAAATTCCTTTTGAATTGGGATAAGCTGATCAAAACTATCAAGGTGCCGTAAACGGACCACTTCGAAATGTTTGTCAAACAAGTCAATCTTCCCTTTGGCAGCTTCAAAGTGCCAGTCATAGCTCTTTTTAACTGACTGATTGGCCCGTTCAATATCAAAAACACTGTATTCACGATCAAGGGCTAAATAGAGGTAAACCGGCTTTATATCACTTTCCTGATGATCGTAATAACCCGGGAATGGGTTTAAAGATTCAAATACCAGGGATCCGGGCAATGATTTTCCATGGACGACAAATAGTGATTCAAACTTTCCCAACATTCCAAACACTTCGTCTTTTCTGTTCTTTCCCATGGCGGTATGATTTAATCGGTTATTGGACTTGACTCCCGACCAGGCTATCTGTCTATGTCAATAAATCGGGTATCCCAAAATGTGCAGTTAAAATAATAATATTTTAGGAGTATATCAATTGCCATTGTAAAATAAATCGAAGAGAATTTTTAGTGATTTTTAAGAATAGAACCATCGAAAAAAAATTCACGCATCAGGAATGTAAACAGATTAAGGTATTTTTGTCCGGCATACCGGAAGGATCCGAACTGTAAAAATATTCATTGATTGGTTTTAATCCGCCAATCAAAAACCGATATTCACGATATTAAACTCAAGGTAATTACGAATTATATTAATGAATTACAAGCAGTTAACCATTGAAAACATTGGGATAGTTACCATCACCAAAAACCGTCAGGCAACACGGTATAAAATCACCATCAAACCTAACGGTATCATCAATGTTACAATACCCTGGCTGGCTACTTTCCGAAACGGGGAAAAATTCCTATCCGAACACCTTCAATGGATTGCGCAAACCAAAGAAAAACTGTCGAAAAAACTTGGTCCTCCAAAGTTGATTCAACCCGGTTATTTATTCGCCACCCGAAATTACCAATACAACGTTGGTCCTGCAGAAATAGCCAAAATAAAGATCCGATACGCAGAAAAAGAGAAGTGCATTTACTTTGAATATCCTAATGATCAACTAATTGAATCGGATGAATTACAGATTAAGCTTAAAGAGACGATCGAGAATGTACTTCGGTTCGACGCAAAGCGTTACCTGCCGGTAAGGATCGCAGAACTGGCCTCAAGTTTAGGCTATAACTTTAATAAAGTGACGATTAAGAATAATAAAACGAACTGGGGAAGTTGTTCCAACCGTAAAAACATCAATCTCAACCTTCATCTTATGCGGCTAAATGACAAGCTGATAGATTATGTAATTGTTCACGAACTTGTTCACACAGTAATCCCCAATCACGGTGCAACCTTCAAGTCAACCATGCTGAAACATTTTCCGGACACTGCCGAGATGGAGCGGGAGTTAAAGAAAACGAGGACAGAAATATATTGAGGATTTAGGACAGGCGGATAAATTTATTCCCCGGAACTTTTCGTCACTAAGCCGAAATTAAACGTGCAGCAATCCCGCATGATCGGCTACCATGGTCAATACATAGGAAAGTATAAATGCAAAGACAGGGGCAATAAACCAAATGATCCATAGCCTCTTCACCACCTTATTCGAAAATGTATTCTTCCAGCCTTTCTTCGATACGCTCAAGGCAAGAATAGCAAAAGTATTGAGCTGAACAAGCGATGTTGGAATTCCTTTGGAAACTGAGGCACTCAATAACAATGAGGCAGTAATAACAGAGATAATCGATGCTTCAACCTTCCCGATTTCAACAATTTCGGTGCCCGTTTTTACAATTAATTTCCGGCCAAATATTGAGCTTCCGATCCCAAAAGAAGGGGCAATGATCAAGGTGGCAAGAATCATGATCAGCACAAAATTACTCCCTGTCGGATTAATATTCAATTCATTGGTAATCATTGAAGAAATAGGTCCGGAAGCATTGGCCACATTGTTCGATCCGATTGAAAAGGCAACATAACAGCTGGTAATTATTACAACCCAGCGAAAAAGAGACTGTCTTTTTGCCGTTTGAAAATAACCAGGATGGTTAAAATCGAATCTTTTAATAAACACATTGGCAATCAAATACATAATTCCAAAAGAGACCAATGGAAGCATTACCCATGTAGGAATAATCTCCCAAAAAACCTTTTTCGAATTAAGCTGTCCCATATAGGATGCAGGTGCAGCTAATGCAAGAACTGTTGACTGCGAAGTCGATTGCGGAACACCAAGCAGGTTGGCGAAAAGCAGAGAGATTGCCACAGAAAAAAGGATGATGGTCGTTAGGGTATAATTAAGACTTTCAGCCGGGAGAATTCCTTTCCCCAAAGTAATAGCGGTATTCTTTCCTGCCAGCAATGCACCCACCAAAACACATAGTCCAAAAAGACCAGGGATTAAATCCTTTCGTAATATTCCTGAACCATATGCAGTTGCAAATGATGGAGATGTTCCGCTTCCTCCCATATTGATCGCCAGAAACATGGCAACCATAAATGGCAGTAGCAAACCGTTAAGCATTGGTGACAGCATATTCAGAAAAAATTTAGCTGCGAAGATATTCATTTAAGGGTAAAGCGCCAACAAATTTTGTAATCATCAAAAAAACAGACAACTTTGAACCTGACAAAAACTACTTTGGGATGGTAAAATGGGACAAATTGATTGCAGATTGCCGGCTGGGCCTCGAAGATCGGAAGGCGCAGGAGGCGGATGATATCCGTTCAACATTCCAACGCGATTACGACAGGATCATATTCTCCTCCCCTTTCAGACGGTTGCAGGATAAAACGCAGGTGTTTCCACTGCCAGGAAGTATTTTTGTCCACAACCGGCTCACCCATTCACTCGAAGTAGCCAGCGTCGGACGCTCATTGGGCAACTTAGTGGCCGTAGCGGCAAAAATTGATCAAAATGCTTATTTGCAAAATGTAATTGGAGAGATTGGCTCAATTGTTTCTGCAGCTTGCCTGGCGCACGATTTGGGGAATCCCCCTTTCGGACATTCCGGTGAGAGTGCAATTGCCGATTTTTTCAAAAGAGGTGGCGGCTTAAAATACCGGGGAGAACTTACAGAAGAACAATGGACCGATTTTACCTGTTTCGAAGGAAATGCCAATGCGTTCAGAGTACTTAGCCACCAATTTTCAGGAAAGAGAGACGGAGGTTTTGCATTAACATACAGCACATTAGCAAGCATCGTTAAATATCCATACGAATCTTCACTTGCCGGAGGAAAACCTAAATTCGGATTTTTCCAAAGCGAGAAAGAGCTGTTTCGTAAGATTGCATCGCAGCTTGAGATGATAAAAATATCGGATCAACCGCTGCACTATGTGCGCCATCCGCTTGTCTACCTTGTCGAAGCTGCTGACGATATCTGTTACCAGATTATGGATGTGGAAGACGCCCACAAATTGAAGATCCTTACCTATACTGAAACTGAGGCGCTTTTCATGGCATTTTTTGATCCTGAAGCCGATCAAAGGGTGCTGAATACAATCGATGGCAATTTTAAGATTGTAAGCGACCTCAACGAAAGGATCGCTTACCTGCGGGCCATGGTAATTGGCAAATTAACAAAAGAGTGTGCTTCCCTGTTTATTTCAGGGATTGGTGAATTCAGTAAAGCAGAAAAGATAACGCCCCTTTTTGCATCCTTACCTGAACCATCGAAGAGCGCAATGAATAAAATCAAAACGATATCCCAGGATAAAATATACAACGACCGGGCAGTTATCGAAATTGAAATTGCTGGTTATAAAATTCTTGGAACCTTACTCGAAGCATTTATTACGGCAGTTGTTGAACCCGATGCATTTTTATCGAAAAAATTGCTGGCGTTGATCCCCTCCCAGTATAAAAACACGGATAAATCAATGTATGGTAAAATTCAGTCAGTGGTCGATTTTGTTTCAGGGATGACCGACCTTTTTGCACTCGATCTTTACCGCAAAATCACCGGCATGGAGTTACCCGGAATTGGTTGAAAATCTTGTAAGAATATCATTACTAATAAGTCCTACAAACTAATGGAGAGTATGTTGATAATTGCGATATCATTTATTTTTGCAGCCTGTATCTTTTATTCAATCGGCGTCTGGGCCGAGAAAATTCAAAAACGACTAAAAAGCTGGCACCTCGTTGTTTTCTGGTTGGGACTTATCAGTGATACGATTGGGACCGGTGCAATGGGAATATTATCGGGTTCCGTGTTTAAATTCAATTTTCACGGAATCACCGGCATGTTAGCAATCGTCCTCATGTTGTTCCATGCTATCTGGGCAACCATCGTGATTGCAAGAAGAAATGAATCGATGATTTTACAATTCCATAAACTGAGTTTCGTTGTATGGCTGATCTGGTTGGTCCCCATGATTACAGGCATGATTTTCGGAGCTTCTGTATAATTTTATTCGCAAACGACAAAATAGATCATCTCATGGCATTTTTTTGTCAAATAAGAAGCGAATAATTGTCTTTTTAATACCTTTACAGCAAGCATATCAGATATGAATTCAACTCCTCAGGTTATGCTACGCTGGATTTGATCATACGCTGAAACCAACCAATGCAAAAGGACTAAACTGATGATTTATGGAAACTAAACCAAATGCAAATTCGATTCACATTTACTTTCTTACATTGCTCCGGATTGCCATTGGCTGGCACTTTCTGTATGAAGGCGTTACAAAAGTCATAGACGTAAATTGGAGCTCCGCACCTTTTCTGGCTGGGTCAAAATGGATTTTTGCCCCTCTCTTTCACTGGATGGCCGGAAGTGAACTGATCATTTCGCTTGTCGATGTTCTGAATATCTGGGGAATGATCCTGGTCGGAGTTGGATTGATGCTCGGATTGCTTACGCGATGGGCATGTGCCGGCGGTGCTTTAATGCTGTTGTTCTATTTCGTTGCCTACCCACCGATTCCGGGCTATACGCTTGGAGTTCCGGTCGAAGGGAACTACCTGTGGGTAAATAAGAACCTCATTGAAATGTTCGCTTTAGTAGCATTTGCTTTTACCTCCCCAAATTTCATGTTCGGTATCGACCGTCTTTTTACCCATTGGAAAGACGAAAAAGCGCGTCAGCCAGTACCCGACCTTCCCAAAATCAGCACCAGTACCAATAAGCGTCGCGAGGCCATCAAAGACCTTATTGCTGTTCCTGCAATAGGTGCTTTCGCTTATGCCCTTTACAAGAAAAGAAACTGGGATAGTTTCGAAGAAAAATTGCTCAAGGTTGACGGGATTGATGCCAACACAAGTGCAACATTACTTAATTTCAACTATTCAACGCTCAACGACCTTAAAGGACAAATCCCTAAGGGGGCCATCAATTATACCGATGTAAATGGCCAACCGGCTCAGTTCGAATTAAGCCGGTTAATCATGGGCGGGAATCTCATTGGCGGTTGGGCACACGCCCGCGACCTGATTTATGTCTCAAAACTTGTAAAAACCTATCATACCGACGAAAAGGTAATGCAGACGCTCGCCCTCGGCGAAAAATGCGGGATCAACGCGATTATCTCCAATCCACAGCATGGAAGGATTTTCCAGAAGTATAAACATGAATTCGACGGTAAAATAAAGTTCATCTCCGATTGCGGCACGAACCTCGATTTTCAGAAAGGGATTGCGCTTTCATTGGCCTCCGATTTTGATGCTCTTTATTGCCAGGGTGAAATTACAGATCGCTGGACCAATCCAAAATACGATGACGGGACAGGCAAAAAAGTTGCCGAACGAATGGACCTGATCCGCCAGGGATTGGAAGAGATCCGTAGCCATGGAAAACCAGCAGGAATCGGGGCACACAAAATAGAGGCGATAAAAGTCTGTGTGGAACACGGATTAAAACCCGATTTCTGGGTTAAAACATGCCATAATCACGATTACTGGTCGGCAAAAACAAGCACTGAATGGAAAGACAATATCTTCGATTATGATCCGAAAGAAACGATCCGGTTTATGGCTACCCTTCCCGAGCCATGGATCGCCTTTAAAGTTTTGGCCGCCGGAGCAATTAAACCCGAAGATGGCTTAAAATATGCCTATACCAACGGAGCCGATTTTGTAGTGATGGGAATGTATGATTTTCAAATTGTTGAAGATGCGAACATTGCACTGGATGCACTGGTCATGGCAAAAGAAAGACCGAGGGAATGGAGGGGCTAAATGGAATTCAAAAACCATTAGATTGGTTGGAAAAACATACGGGGATAATACATACTAAAGATAAGAATCAAATACTGTTACGGAGATTAGAGGTTTCCGATTGTACAAAACTGATTGATTATCTTGACCGGTTGAGATTTGAAACAAAGAATCGGTTTGGGCCTCATCCCTTTGATGAAAGGACTTTAATTGATCTTTATGGAAATCCTTCTGATCATTCAGGTTATCTCGCAATCGACCCGCGAACCTCAGATATTGTGGCTTATTCCATTATCAAACATGGAATATTAGAACATGATCGCCACCGTCTGCAATCGTATCAATTGAATCTCAATGATGCAACCTTTTACACCTGGGCCCCTTCCGTGGCGGACTTGTGGCAGGGAAAAGGAATCGGAACAGCCCTGTTTCATTTCATCCTTAAAGACTTGATTCGATCAACGATCAAAAGCGTTGTACTCTGGGGTGGTGTCCAAAAAGAAAATCATACTGCGGTAAGTTATTACCTTAGCAATAACTTCAGAATTTTGGGAGAATTTGAACACCATGGGATCAACTATGACATGATATTGGAAATCAGTTGAGAATAGTTCAAACCAGGACCTACATACAGGTATTTTTTAAACGACATCTGATATTGTGTTCCGCTTGCGAATAGATTCAATTTAATGCTTTCGTCATATAATCCGGTAAATCTGCATGATGTCTTTCACTATTTAATCGAAGTCGGTTCCCAGGTCAATCTGTTTACCCGATTGACGTCAAATACCTAGACATGTACTGGTACCTGTTCTCAGAAAATGAAGTGCCGCTGAAAAAGGTATTATTTGTAAATGCCATTGTGTTCCGGGAAAATGAGGCAAAAAAAGAACCGCAGATCACGTTATCTGCGGTTCCTTTTTTTTAATACAGCTTACTTCTTAACTGGTGCTTCTTTGGTTGTAGGAGCTTTTTTGGTTCCTTTTTTAGCTTTTACAACTTTTTTCTTAGCTGGTTGCTCAGTTTTTGCAGGCTCTTTTTTTGCAGGAGTCTTATCCTGTGCACTTACGCCAACCAAACCTAATACGAATACGAAACTTAATAACAGAACTAATTTTTTCATGGCCGAGAATTTTTAAATGTTTTATGCTCAAATGTAGAATCCCAATTATGAAGCAATCATGAAGATTTAAATAGCCCAAAATGTTTTAACATTCTTTAACTAAAAGCCCTTTTAATAATTGTTCATTACAATCCATATTATTGTCATATAGCTTATTATCCCTATTAAACAGGTGATCAATACCAACAGAAAATTCATTCCGGGAAGATCGGTCTTTTAACTCCATTCTTGCCAATTCAATGTCCCGGCTTTGTTAGAAGGTTTATTCAAAGATGCCGATTAATTATTTAACCACTAACTATACTTTACAAACGATGATGGTTCTATCTCCCTAATTGGGTTATCATCATCAAAAGATATTCGCGTTTATTTTTTATCCTTATCTCCGAAATACGTAAGAAATGTCATAACCTAAGCAACGTTTTTGAAATACATTGCATCTACTCAATGACTACACTACTATGAAACCGTAATATGAAAAAATTTATTCTGATTCTTACAACGAGTCTGTTGCTCCTGAGTTGCGATGTATTTGACAAGCAAACGAATGCCGAACTTATTTCAGCCAATCCAATGGAAGATTATGCCTGGCTGAAAGTGATGAAAACTACCATGACAAATTGCAGCTGCGAGATCTCAATTATACAGGGGACCTATAATCGTCGCACCGTATTTTTTATAGCTTTAACGGACATATTATGTGATGGGATTGACATGCCAACATTATACGATAGCAATGGAAAGGCCGTACGGACATTTACAAGCACCGACTATCGCGAGTTCTATGATCACGTGACGCGTGACAAAGTACTTTACAGATGCAAAACCGTACAATAATCGACTTCCAGCTATGAACTCAATCCCTCTTACAATTCCGGATCCAAGTAACCGAAATTTCAGGATAACCGTGCGTAAACGATTAACCTTAAAATCATCTGCAATAATTAAAGCAATGTTTTTTAGCAGCTTACCATCAAGAAAGAACCTGTTTCTGGTTTACAATAAACAGCAATTGGATTAAACAAAATTAGTAATGAAGAGCTATTTTACCTGAACATCTCCAATTCCTATTTAGCCATACCGTGGTTAAATAGGATACTTATTCATGTTCAATCATCTTCAGAGGTTTAGTAAAACAATTCGCCTAAAACATTTCATAACAGATTCTATTTTTAAGATAAATGTTGTTACTTTTACAAAACCAAATTCAACTTTTCTCATCATCTATCATAAACTCATTGTGAAGCATACTCAAATTCCAACTTTGTTTAAAGCGCTTTTTCTGATCGTTACAATTCTTCTTTCAGCCCAACTAAGTCGATCGCAAGATATTCAGGAAATAAAAGTTACCGGAAGTTTTACAAAAGCCCCCATTCAGGAGCTTTTCAACTCACTCGAGAAAAATTATGGAATTCGGTTTTTTTATAAAGAAGACTGGATTAAATCGTTAGAGGTAACAAAGACCTTCAGTAATGAACCGCTGATACAGGTTCTTAATCAAATCTTTGCAGGAAAGAGTTTGATTTTTAAATTTTTTCAGAATAATTCAGTATTCATTTATCCAAAGGGTGCTGACGGGCGAAACGGGTTTGGCGCAAATGAATCGCAGGTTTTGGTCATTGGTGACCCGCTCAACCAGGGACGTTATCCGAAAGCGAAACTACAGGGAAGAGTCCTTGACGGCAAAAGCGAAGAAGCGCTCACCGGCGCAGTGGTTTACAATATAGAAACGAGGCTTGCGACAACGACCGATGCGAAAGGGAAGTATCTACTGGAACTTCCTACAGGAGAATTACACCTCAAAGTATCTTTTTTGGGTTACGAAGATTTGAACCAAAGCGTACGGCTTATCCAGAACGGGAACGCCGATTTTGAACTTTTCGAACAAAGTCATGCCATTGCTGAAGTTACAGTGGTTGGCGAAGATGCCAAAGCCACTAAGGCACAAATGAGCATGATAAAAATGAATGCCATCACCCTAAAAGAACTTCCCGTACTCATGGGTGAAGCCGACCTGATTAAAAGTATGGTGATGATGCCAGGCGTTCAAAGCACGGGAGAGATGTCTTCAGGTTTTAATGTCAGGGGTGGAAATACAGATCAGAACCTTGTTTTATTGGATGGCGCCCCGGTTTTCAATACAACTCACCTGTTCGGTTTCTTTTCGATGATCAACCCTGATGCAGTTCAGGATGTAACCCTTTTTAAAGGTGGTATTCCGGCCAGTTATGGTGAACGAATTTCATCCGTGATGGACGTACAACTGAAGGAAGGGCGGAAAGAAAATTTAGGCGTCAACGGTGGTATAGGACTGATCAACAGTCGGCTCACCATTGAAGGACCTTTTGCCAAAAAGAAGAAAAGCAGCTTCATGATTGGCGGACGAAGCACCTATTCTGACTGGCTGCTTCAACAAACCAAAAATCCCACATTTATGAATAGTGTGGCGCATTTTTACGATGTTAATGGTTCTGCCAATATAGAATTCGGACCCAATAACCATTTAAAACTAATGGGCTATTTAAGTTCTGATGTCTTCAATCTCAATTCAGATGCGCTCTATCACTACGACAACCTGCTTGGTTCGATCAACTGGAAGCTGAACCTTTCGAAAAAACTGGTATCTAATTTAACGCTGGCATACAGCAAATACAATACAAAAACGGATCAGCAGGATCCCGTTCGCCCCCAGGATGATTACACATTAAAGTCAGATATTCAATACGGCAGCCTTAAATATGCCTTATCTTATTTCCCAACTGACCGTCAACGGATCAATGTGGGATTTCAAGCCATCGGATACGTGATTAAGCCCGGTGATATTGTCCCTACCCAAAAAACGAGCAATATCGTTGCGGAATCATTACGCGAAGAGCGATCTTCGGAAATGGCACTGTTTGCTGATGATGATTTTGAAATATCTGAAAAACTGGCCTTTAATACAGGATTACGATACACCCGTTTTATGAATTTCGGGCCTGGAATTGTTTATAATTACTCACCTAATCTCCCCAAAAGCCAGGCCACACTTATTGACTCGACTGTCTATAGATCAGGTGACATCATTAAGATGTACCAGGGATTGGAACCCCGGTTTGCCATGAAATATAACCTGGAAAAAGGTGGATCCATAAAATTAAGCTACCAGCGAATCCATCAGTTTATAAATCAGATATCGAATACGGCAGTGATCTCTCCGGCAGATTACTGGAAGTCAGCCGATCAAAATGTTGCGCCATTAATTAACGATCAGATCGCTTTGGGATTTTTCAAGAGTCCTGACAAAGGAAATTTTGAAACATCAGTTGAGGTTTATTACAAAAAACTGCAAAACCTGTTAGAATACAAAAACGGGGCACAGCTCTTGATGAATCAACACATTGAAACAGATTTGCTGTTGGCGCAAGGATATTCGTACGGCCTTGAGCTTTTTGCAAAAAAGAATACGGGACGATTAAACGGATGGGTCAGCTATACCTATTCAAGGACTTTCCGGAAGGCAGATAGTAAGTTTGGCGATGAAACCGTTAACGGAGGGAAATATTACCCGTCAGTATATGATAAGCCCCACGATCTCTCGGCAGTAATGAACTACAAAATCAGCCGGCGCTGGAGATTCTCCGGCAATTTTGTCCTTTCATCAGGCAGACCTATCACATTACCAGAACAGAAATATGATATCGGAGGCAACCAGGTAGTGGTCTATTCAGACAGGAACAAATACAGAATGCCTCCTTATCACCGTATGGATGTGAGCATTACATTTGACGAAAACCTTCGTAAGAAGCGGATGTGGAAAGGAAGCTGGACATTCTCAATATACAACCTATATGGACGTAAAAATCCTTATTCTGTTTTCTACCGGAAGGATGCATCGCTTCAAAGCACAGATAAAGAACAGTATGCCATTTATAAACTATCAATCATTGGTGTGCCAGTTCCTTCGATCACCTATAATTTTAAATTTTGATGTGTAAGAAGTTAATATACTTTTCTTATTTGCTTTTACTCTTTACTTCGTGTGAAGAGTATTACACACCGGTAATTGATACCGTTGGAGGGCAGCTTGTTGTAGAGGCGCTACTTACCAACGATGCATCTAAAAATTTTGTCCGTCTGACCAAGACAAGGAGTTTTTACGACAAACTCCCGCCACTGGCAGCATTAAACGCCAAAGTAGCCCTCGTCGGAATTGACGGTATAGCAATACGAGCCTCCGAAAGCATTCCCGGAAATTTCACGTTCAATAGTATTCCCATGGCCGGAAAAAATTACAAACTCAGAATTACGTACAATAACGACACTTATGAGTCCGAAATGGTCATGATGCCCCCTGTCCCTACCTATGACAATTTCTATACCGAAAATGTCGAGAAAAAGATCTATAAGACCGATGGAGACGGAGTTCCGAGCGCTCATTATATTCAGGGAAGGGAGGTCTATATTGATGCTCCGGTCAGCAGTGTGCTCTCCTACTATCGTTTCGAAACAAGATCAATTTCGGAATGGGTTTACGCACCTCCCGGACTTAGCGGCCCTGCGCCTCCGCCTCTTTATGGGTGGCAATCGTTTTTCGAAAATTCTAAATTCAACATTGCTGGCCCGAAAAAATTCAGCCAGAATGAAAAAATTGAAAAACAACCCCTGACGCTGCTGTCTTACAGATCATCTGATTATCTGGAGTCCGATTCTTTGGTTTCGCTTGGATGGATACTCATCATTGATCAGTTTGGTACATCTAAAGGATCGTATGAGTATCACGAAAAACTGAACAGTCAATTCGCTGCTGACGGTAGTTTATTCGATCCGATTCAGACACAGGTATACGGAAATATTACCTGCATAACGGATCATTCAAAAAATGTATTTGGATATTTTGATTTAAATTCATACAAGCAATTCCGATATTATCTTTATATAACTGGCCCTGAATATCCAGGTACATTAAGACAAATCTTTCGATATCCAAATATTCCATACGCCGGTGAATCCTTAGGTTTTACGCCGGATTGGTGGGAAAGAAATTAACGATTGTAATATTTGAAATTGTGGAATTAAATTGGAGCCATTGTTATTAAAAGAGATATTTCAAGGTGAAAACAAGAACGCCTATTTTTATTGCTGCCGGAATTCGGATTCTGTCGATTCTTTATAATTTGAACTTCTCATGTGTGATAGATTAATATACTTTGTTTTTTTTCTAATACTATTTGCGTCGTGCGAAGAGTATTACACACCAACCATTGATAAAATTGATGGTCAACTTGTTGTGGAAGCACAGATCACGAATGACGCAACCAAAAGCTTTGTTCACCTGACCAGAACGCGTGATTTTTACTCCAAACTTCCGGCCGAAACCGTAGCTGGTGCGAAGGTTGAATTGGTCGAAATCAACGGAAGTGTAGCAACGGGAAATGAAAATATAACAGGATATTTTACCTTTAATACAACTCCTGTAACCGGAAAAAACTACAAACTGCGAATCACAATCGGCAAAGACACTTATGAGTCAGAGACCGTAACGATGCCACCTGTTCCGATAATTAGCAATTTCTATACAGAACATAAAGAGGAGAAAGTATACCGGACTGATGGATATGGAATTCCGAGTGCCTATACGGTTCAGGGGAGGGAAATTTATATTGATGCGCCTGTTACTAGCGCACTCTCACATTACCGGTTCTACACGAGATCCGTAATCGAATGGTCATTCAATCCTCCTTCAGTATTTGGACCTCCACCTCCAACTATCTATGGTTGGAAATCATTTTATCAAAATGCCAATTTTAACCTGGCAGGACCAAAAAAGTTCAGTGCAGCAACTGATATGATAGAAAAACAACCATTACTAATGCTGTCCTATAATGCCGGAGAATACATCAATACTGACACTTTAGTCACACATGGCTGGATTATTATCGTTGATCAATACGGCACTTCAGCAGGATCATTTGATTATCACCAAAAGCTAAACAGTCAATTCGCTGCAGATGGCAGTTTGTTCGATCCCATTCAGACACAGATATATGGGAATATTACCTGCAAAACGGATCCTTCAAAAATTGTTTTTGGGTATTTCGATCTGAATTCCTATCAGCAAATACGATATTATATGTACCTATCCAGTCCGCAAGCCTCTGTACCATTAAGACAACTATTCCGTTATCCATTTATTCCCGACGAGGGCCAAACAGTTGGCTCGCCTCCGGCGTGGTTTGAATAAAATAATTCGAAATTGGTCAATTTGTTAAAATACAAATTGGGAAAGATGAAAATGAAGAAATTGACACAAAAAAGATATTTCAAGGTGAAAAGAAAAACAATTTTATTACTGCTAATTCTATTCGTCGCCTATGCCGGCAAAGCCCAGGTAAAAGAGAGCTTCCGGCTATATACCGACCGTGATCTTTACGTCAGCGGGGAGACGCTTTTGTTGAAACTCTTCGCCCCTTCAACGGAGAAATCGGGAATTGTAAATGTTGACCTAATTAATCACGATGGAAAATTAATAACAGGCATCACCAAACAGATCGTTGATTTGCAGGCCGACGGATTTATATATCTGCCCGACTCCCTGGGATCTGGCTGTTACCTGTTACGCGTGGCAACAAGAACAAGCACCATTTTAACGATCAAAGAGTTATATATTTCAAACCGGTTTAACGGTTTACCCGAATCCAACAGCGATTTGCGACCTTCAGGTATACTTCCACTGAATGAAGCTGCTGATCAGACCTTACAAATTGAGGGCATTGCATCACGCTACAAAGCAAGGGAAAAGGGTAAAGCCGCTGTTCATTTGCCAAACGAATTACTCAATCAGATAGAAGGTAACCTGTTGGTTAGTGTTGCGGAAGTGACTCCGGAATACTCGACTTCCGAATTTACGCTGAATGCCGCTCCAAAAACCGGGCAGATCATTGAGGCGGAAGGAATTATTCTGGAAGGAATCGTTTCCGACAAAAGAACTTCACTCCCTTTCAAAGGTGCAATTGTGAATCTGTCAATTCCTGATTCGATTCCTGGATTTCAATATTTTGTTACCGGTGATGATGGCCGTTTTTATTTTCAGATCAAGAATTACTATGGTAAAATCCCGGTAGTCATTCAGTGCTATTCAAATGATAAAACACAATTGCTGAAAATGGTGTTGATTGATCCTGAAAACCTTAAAAAGGTGATGCCCAATTTTGAAACAAAAGCTTTTCCATCCGGGCTCCGAAAGAACATTGAACGAAGCACGGATGCGGTCACTTTTCGAAAAATATTTAACCAACAGGATATTACGACTGTACCTTCACCTTTAACAAAAAACAATGGTTATCCTTTTTACGGAGTCCCTTCCAAGACAGTCGATCCGAAACTCTTCTTTGACTTACCTGATTTTACCGAAATCTCGCGTGAATTATTACCCGGGGTAAAATTCAGGGCTTATAACAGGATACCAACTTTGCAAGTTTTCAATCTGCCACAACAGAATTACTTCAACGATACACCATTACTTTTAATCGACGGTATCCCTATTCGTGATCTGAATTTAATCAGAGACATGGGCTCGAAAGATA
>Ga0302215_10001050_pt1 | contig 20157 bp, 8 predicted proteins | sample II_Fen_N3_1_FD_194580 | JGI IMG/M metagenome (GOLD analysis project Ga0302215, IMG submission 194580) | Peat permafrost microbial communities from Stordalen Mire near Abisko, Sweden - II_Fen_N3_1 | ecosystem: Environmental > Terrestrial > Soil > Wetlands > Permafrost | place: Sweden: Abisko...
AGGGGAGCAAATATTATTACTATGTCACTCTCGACAGCAAGAAAGGACATTTTATTACAGTAGCTGTTAGCGATAATCCTACCGGTCCTTTCAAGGAAGCACTTCCCGGCAAGCCCCTTATAACTGATTCAATGACCACTGATTCACACAGGCCAAATGCAGATATCGACCCTACTGTTTTTATTGATACCGACGGCACTCCATGGATGGCTTGGGGTAATGGTGACTGTTATATCGTAAAACTGAAGAGTAATATGGTTGAAATTGATGGTCCAATCACCAAAGTGCCATTCAGAAATTATTCGGAAGGTCCATGGCTTTTCAAACGTGGAGAACTCTATTATAATATTTATGCTGCTGATGCCCCGGGTGTGCAAGCTGAGCAAATTGGCTACTCCACTGCAAAAAAAATTACAGGACCCTGGACATATGGTGGGATAATTACCGGTTCAGCAAAACATGGATTTACCATTCATCCATCGGTTATTGAGTTCAAGGGACAATGGTATTTTTTCTACCACGATGGGGCTTACGCCTTAAACGGAACACCAGGTGGTGATTGCAGGCGCCAGGTATGTGTTGAATATCTATATTTTAACCCTGATGGAAGCATTAAACCAATCACTTTGACAACTGAAGGAGTAAGTGTGCCTGCAAAACTATAGTTGATATATCCATATATTGATAAAATGTGTTCTTTTGCTATTCTGTTAGCTTTTTCTTACATTGCGTTAAATTTCATATATAAAAAAAATATTATATCATTTAAAAAGATATTACAAATGAAAAAGTTTAAATAAATAAACAGATATGAAATTGAAACAACAACAACTGCTACTTCTTCTATGCTGTATAATCAGTGTTTCCAATATTTTTGCGCAGTCAAAAAAAGATTATCATACTTGGGCAACAACTCCACCCTTAGGTTGGAATAGTTGGGATTGCTTTGGAACGACTGTAACCGAACAGCAAATCAAGGATCAGGCCGATGCAATGGCTACGCATCTTTTGCCAAGTGGATACAAATACCTTACTGTGGATATTCAATGGTACGAACCTGATGCAAAAGGACATGCATATGATCCTAAAGCAGTTCTCACCATGGATGAATATGGTCGATTAACCCCGGGGCTGAAAAAGTTTCCCTCAGCTGTAGATGGTAAAGGATTTAAACCTCTCGCCGATTATGTTCATTCAAAAGGACTTAAATTTGGAATCCATATCATGCGTGGTATTCCACGTCAGGCTGTTGAAAAAAATACTCCCGTGCGTGGCACAACAGCTAAGGCCCAGGATATTGCATTAATCAACTCCCTCTGTCCATGGAATCCTGATATGTATGGTGTTGATGCTATCAAACCCGAAGGCCAGGCATACTATAATTCAATCGTCCAGATGTATGCCGATTGGGGAGTAGATTTCATAAAGTGCGACGATATTTCGCGACCTTACGACAATGTTCAAAAAGCTGAGATAGAAGCACTCCGAAATGCAATTGATAAAACAGGCCGCCCTATTATTTTAAGTTTATCTCCCGGAGCAACCCCGGTTACAGCAGGCGAACACGTGATGAACCATGCCAATATGTGGCGTATTACCGATGACTTCTGGGATAGGTGGGGGTTGCTGTTAGCCATGTTCGAGCGAATGAATGCATGGACTCCTTACCGTGGACCCGGACATTTTCCTGATGCCGATATGCTTCCGATTGGAATTATTGATTTTAAACGCCCTACCAACTTCACCAAGGATGAACAATACACACTTATGAGCATGTGGGCAATTGGCCGTTCACCACTTATTTTCGGGGGAGATATGACCAAACTTGATAATTTTACTAAAGAAATGCTCACCAATCCTGATATGTTGAAAGTGAACCAGCAAAGTACAAACAATCGTCAGGTGTCGCGTGATAAAAACCTGATTGTTTGGACTGCTGATGTACCTAACAGCAAAGACAAATATGTTGCACTGTTTAATGCTCAAAGCAAAGATGATAATATTGATTTCAACAATGCAGATTATGCAAGCCCTCTAATTACCGGTAAGGGTAGTTCTCAAAATATCGAGGTATCGGTAAAAGACGGAAACAAGCTTATATTATTTGTTAAAGATGGTGGAAATGGTTTTGATTTGGATCATGTAGTTTGGGTCGATCCGGTGCTTCATGGGTCCAAAGGAGACCTTAAGCTTACCAATATGAAATGGATCAGCGCTACCGCTGGTTGGGGTGAAGCTCTTGTGAACCGGACATGTGACAACAAGCCTATTTATATAAACAATAAAACTGCTGAGGGTATTGGAACTCATGCAGAATCTATTATAATTTATGAATTACCGGAAGGTTACAACACCTTTACTGCAACCGGAGTTGTTACCAGGGAAGAGGGTTCAGTTGTTTTTGGTGTCCTGGTTAGCAAAGGCGGAATTGAACTTCCAAAAACCACGAATGTAAAAGTAAATTTCGAATTGATAGGTTTAAAAGGCAAAATTAAAATCCGCGATTTGTGGAGTCACAAAAACCTTGGCACTTTCAAAAGTAGCTTTAGCCGTGAATTACCACAACATGGTGCAGGACTTTATCGTTTATCTCCAACAAAATAAATCAATATATGAAAAAAATCAATTTAATGCTATCGTTGCTGTTGGCTCTTGCCACAGGTACACAGGCACAATCGTATCAAAAAACAGATTTAGGTGTCAAAACTCAAATCAACTCAACTGATGTTGAAATACAGTTCTACGGACCTTCTATAGTAAGGGTATTGAAATCACCTGCAGGTAAAACCTTTAATAAGGAAAGCTTAACAGTAGTAAAAAAGCCACAAGCTACAAAATTCACAGTCAATCAACAAGGTAATGTAGTTTTGTTGAAAAGCGATAAATTGAAAGTTGAGGTTGATATAAAATCAGGTAAAATATCTTATTCTTCTCTTGCCGGAGAAAAACTTTTGAGCGAGAAAGAATCGGGTGCAACATTTACTGATTTCAATGATGCCGGGTCAAAAACCTACACCATAAACCAGTCGTTTATACTTGAAAAAGAGGAGGCTATATATGGTTTAGGCCAGCAACAACGTGGTAAGTTGTCTCTACGTAACTCAACTATTAATATGGTACAGGGCAACACCGACGACTATGTTCCTTTCCTTGTTTCTACAAAGGGTTACGGCTTATTTTGGGATAATTATTCCCCAACAGTATTTGAAGATAAGCCCGAAAGTACCTCATTCAAATCGGATGTTGGCGATTGTATAGATTATTACTTTATGCTCGGTGGAAATATCGATGGATCAATTGCAGGTATGCGTGAACTTACAGGACAAGCTCCTATGTTCCCATTGTGGACATTTGGTTACTGGCAAAGTAAAGAACGTTATAAAAGCCAGAACGAACTGGTAGGTGTAGTAAACAAATATAGAGAACTGGGTGTACCGCTTGATGGTATTATTCAGGATTGGCAATACTGGGGTAATAATTATCTGTGGAATGCTATGGATTTTTTGAACCCGGAATTTCCTAATCCAAAGAAAATGGTGGAAGATATTCACAATCAAAATGCTCACCTGATTATTTCCATTTGGTCCTCTTTTGGACCTCAAACAAAGCAGTACCGCGAAATGCAATCGAAGGGGATGTTACTGAACTTTGGTACCTGGCCACAATCGGGATTGGAGACTTGGCCACCAAACCGCGAATATCCATCAGGTGTACAACCGTATGATCCGTATAACCCTGAAGCCCGCGATATTTACTGGAAATATCTACAAAAGGGACTATTTTCATTAGGAATAGATGGTTGGTGGATGGATTCATCGGAACCTGACCACCTGGACTTCAAACCTTCTGATTTCGACATTAAAACTTACCTTGGCTCATTTCGTAAAGTACGCAATGCTTTCCCTTTAATGACAGTGGGAGGAGTTGCAGAACACCAACGCAAGTCAAGCTCAGATAAACGTGTATTTATCTTAACCCGTTCAGCTTTTGCCGGACAACAACGGTATGGAGCTAATACATGGTCGGGCGATGTGAATTCTTCATGGCAATCTTTACGAAACCAAATACCCGCAGGTCTCAACTTTTCTATGAGTGCCATTCCTTACTGGAATACAGACATTGGAGGTTTTTTTGCGAGTGCATATAACAGAGGCTGGAGTGAAGGTGCAAAAAATCCGTCATTTCAGGAATTATATGTACGCTGGCTGCAATTCGGGGCATTTACTCCTATGATGCGTTCTCACGGTACTGATATTCCCAGAGAAATATATAACTTCGGTAAAAAAGGTGAGACTATCTACGATGCGATAGCAAAGTCAATTAATTTGCGTTATTCATTATTGCCATACATTTACTCCAATGCATGGACGGTCACCAATAGCCAGTCTACTATGATGCGAGCGTTGGTGATGGACTTTAAAGACAAGAAAGTTGTTGATTTGAACAATGAGTATATGTTCGGTAAATCAATTTTGGTTGCCCCGATTGTTCATGCGCAATACACACCTGAAACTACTGTTCGATCAAATGCTGAAACCGGCTGGGATAAAAAAGACCCTAATAACGAAAATAAAAGTTCAGATGTGACTTTCACTCAGGCTAAATCATCGAAAGTTTATTTGCCCGAAGGAACTGTTTGGTATGACTTCTGGACAAACGACAAATTCAATGGCGGTCAGGAAATCGTAAAAGCGACAACAATCGATGAGATACCTTTGTACATTAAGTCTGGAAGTATTATTCCATTCGGACCACAAGTACAGTATGCTACCGAAAAGAAATGGGATAACCTTGAAATCCGCGTTTATCCGGGAGCTAATGGTGTGTTTATGTTATATGAAGATGAGAACGATAATTACAACTACGAAAAAGGAATTTTTTCGACTATAAATTTCACCTGGAATGATACTAAGAGAACACTGACAATTAGTAATCGTATTGGTTCTTTCCCGGGAATGCTTTCTGAACGAAAATTCAATATTGTAATCATTAATAAAAATAAAGGTGCAGAATCACCCGGAATTAAAAAGTATAATAAATCTGTAAGTTACACCGGTAAGTCGGTTTTAGTTAAGCTGTAAGAGTAAAACAAATGTCCGTCTGGTGTAATGATAAGCAAGATTGTCTAAAAACCTACAAGATATTCATTTGAGGGTGAGATCAGAAATAAACAACTCTAATGGGGTTTTAATAATTATTCATTCAACTGCCATATAAGTACTTATTGATATAAGACAATAGTGAAAATTATAATAAATTGTTTCCATGAAAAAAACTATAATAATTTATTTTATAATTGCCAGTGGGGTATCATTTACTTGTTTTGCACAGCAAAATAACAAGTTAAATACTGCTGAATCAAAGGCTCATGTCTTTAGGTACACTAATCCGATTACAAGAGATACTGCTATTTCTATGCGCGATCATTGTATCAATAAAGTCGGAGAAAAATGGTATTGTACCGGAACTTCAAATCCTGTCTGGACAGGACCAAATCCGGGAGTTCGATTGTTGGTATCCGATGATATGATTCACTGGAAACAACATTCCTGGCTCATAGATGCAAGCAAATTACCGGCCGACTGCCCTTACAACGGAAGGTTCTGGGCGCCCGAAATTCATTTTATTAAAGGTAAGTACTGGCTGACAGTAAACAGTGGGAAAGTGACTAATGAAGATCCAAAAGGGATGAAAACACATAGCATTTGGTTATTCTCATCTGATAAAGTAACTGGTCCGTATAAACTTGTAAATGGACCTTTAACTCCTCTATATAATAACGATGCGACTTTATTTGAAGATGAGGACGGACAAACTTATCTTTATTGTAGCGGCAATGGACTTTTTCAGGCAAAAATTGATTTAAAAACAGGAAAGCTTACAACTCCGATTCAAAAATTTCTGGATAAAAAAGAACCAGGTTATCCTGATTGGATGGTTGGAGGAATAGAGGGTCCATTTGTAATAAAACGAGATGGAATTTACTTCATGTTTTTTTCTACCTGGACTCGTGGTTACGAAATTGGCCTTCTGAAATCAAAATCGCCGCTTGGTCCGTGGGAACTTGCATCACGTGAACCTATTTTTGGTACGCGTAAAAAAGGGTACCGTCCGGAACTTGCTATTGAAGGAGGATATTCAAATTTAAAATTTCAGGATACCGAAGATCCTTATAGTGAAACAGGGCATAATTCATTGTTCGAAGGTCCGGATGGGAAATTGTGGAGTTCCTGTCATTACATGGGGTACGAAAAACGTCCTTATCCATATTGTACAGAACTTCGGGATTGGGAAAAGACTCCCCAACTGGGCATTGAACCTGTATTTTATAAAGATGGAATGTTTACTATCAAAAGTCCGACATGGACAGAACAAATTATTGAATATTGACAAATCAGATTACTCAATTATAATTACGATTAGCATTGTCAATCGTGGTTCAGGGCCGCTAGCAGTAGATGCTCTGAGTGTGCACTAATTAATATTTAAAAATAAAAATCATGTTTAAATATATAAAGCTTTTCACTGTCGCTATACTACTTTTAACAGCCAATAACATTATTGCAAAACCAATAGATGCTGTTCAACGCAAACAACTTTTCGATTTTGATTGGAAGTTCTTTTTGGGTGATACTCCTTTAGCCAAAACGGTTAATTTTGATGATAAAGACTGGCGAAACCTTCATCTTCCGCATGATTGGAGTATTGAAGGAGTTTTAGATTCGAATAATCCGATGGGCAACGATGGAGGATATTTTGCAGCCGGTATTGGTTGGTACCGAAAAACATTTTCAGTTCCGGTATCTTTGAAAGGGAAAAGCGTTTCCATCTATTTCGAAGGCGTCTATATGAACTCCGAAGTATTTATTAATGAAAAATCGCTGGGAATTCAGCCTTATGGTTATTCCTCTTTCAGTTATAACTTAACTCCCAATCTTAATTTTGGAAAGGATAATGTTTTATCAGTAAAGGTTGATAATTCAATGCAAAAAAACTGTCGTTGGTATAGTGGTTCAGGCATTTACAGGCATGTATGGCTGACTGTTACCAACCCAATACATGTTGCTCAATGGGGTCTGACAGTTGAGACTCCCAATGTTTCAAATGAAAAAGCAACTGTTTTAGTAAAAACTTTGATTAAAAATGAAACCGGATTACTCCAAAATTTAAGTCTTAAAGCTACTATACGGGATGCAAAAACAAAAATGGTAGGTGTCAATCAACTGAATTTAGAGCTTCCGGCTAACAGCGAAAAAATAGTGGAACAAACAATTCAGGTTTCAAAACCAATGCTATGGACTCCAGAAACACCAAATCTATATCAGGCTCAAGTTCAAATCAATAAAAGTAATAAAGTAATTGACAATACAAATACAACTTTTGGAATACGCTCAATAAAATTTACAGTAGAAAATGGTTTTCAACTGAATGGAAAAACAGTGAAATTAAATGGGGGCTGTGTGCATCATGATAATGGTTGTTTAGGTGCTGCAGCTTATAACCGTGCCGAGGAACGCAGGGTTGAGATTCTTAAATCAGCAGGGTTTAATGCTATCCGCACTTCACACAACCCACCATCAGAAGCATTTTTGGACGCCTGTGACAGATTAGGTATGTTGGTTATTGATGAGGCATTTGATGGTTGGAAAGAAAGAAAAAATGACTACGATTATTCAATTTATTTTGACCAATGGTGGCAACGTGATTTAGAAGCGATGGTGTTGCGTGACCGTAATCATCCTTCCATTATTATGTGGAGTATCGGCAATGAAGTTATCGAGCGAAAAAAACCCGAAGCTGTAAAAATAGCAAAAATGATGACTGATTGTGTTCATCAAAACGACAAAACACGTCCTGTAACATCAGCAATGACCACCTGGGACGAGGATTGGGAAGTATTTGATCCGTTGTTTGCAGTACAAGATATTGGAGGGTACAATTATCAACTTCATCGCGCACCTTCAGATCATGAAAGAGTTCCTACAAGGGTTATTGTTCAAACCGAATCGTATCCAAGAGATGCTTTCTCAAATTGGAAAATGGTAAAAAACCATAGTTATATTCTTGGAGATTTTGTTTGGACAGCACTCGATTATTTGGGCGAATCGGGTATTGGTCGCTGGTACTACCCGGGTGATGTTCCGGGCGAACACTACCAAGGTAAGATGTTTCCATGGCATGGTTCTTACTGCGGGGATATAGACCTCACCGGATGGAGAAAACCTATTTCTCATTACCGGAGTATGTTGTATAATAATAACGAGAAGCTTTACATGGCTGTTAGGGAACCGGATATTGATTCAGGTAAAATTAAACTAACCAGTTGGGCTGTTTGGCCGACATGGGAAAGTTGGACCTGGCCGGGTTATGAAGGAAAATATTTCCAGGTTGAGGTGTATTCCAGGTATCCGAAGGTTCGTCTTTACCTGAATGACAAACTCATTAGTGAAAAGGAAACAACTGAGGAAAAGCAATTTATGGCGACATATAATGTGCCTTATGTTAAAGGAGAGTTAAAGGCTGTTGGTGTAGTGGATGATAAGGAAGTGGAAACAACCATTTTGCATTCATCGGGTGATGCTGTCGAAATTAAACTAGTTGGTGACCGAACGAGAATATTGGCCGATGGTCAGGATTTGTCATTTGTAAACATAGAGATTACCGATAGCCATGGAGTATTACAAGCCAATGCTGAAAACATTTTGAGGTTTAAAATTGATGGTCCCGGCATAATCGCTGGTATTGATAATGCCAATATTAAAGATATTGATCCATACGTTGGTAGTTCGCGCAAAGCGTGGCATGGTCGCGCACTTGTTGTAGTCAGAAGTACTAAAAAAGCGGGGAATATAAAGCTTACAGTTAGTTCGCAAGGACTTACTAATGCTGTTTTGACTGTGAAGACTGAAAAAAAATAGATAAATAAAATACTTATATAACTATAATCCCCTCATATAGCAAAATGAAATGTAGCAAAATGAAATGCAAATACCTTTTCATTCTTAGTCTTTTCCCTCTTCTTTGCCAGGGACAGGTTGTGAAAAGCTTTAAACAGTCGCCCGATAAGGTCAATGTTACTTTATCGGATGGAACATTAAGTATCTCTCCTTTAAGCGAGAATGCAGTTAGGATCAAATATTACAAAGAAACAGAAGGGAATCTGCCGGAGCTTATTTTTACTTCGGGTGTTGTAACTCCCACGTTTCGGGTTATTGATTCACCTTCCAAACTTGAAATTAAAGTCAAAAAGATTAGTGTAACTCTGGATAAGAGAACAGGTAAGTTATCATATGCTGATAATGCCGGGAATGTATTCCTGAGCGAAAAAGAGGGTACCCGAAAATTAACTCCCGATTCCATTCAAGGCGAACAATGTTTTGCAGTGGAGCAAAGTTTTGAATCTCCAGATGATGAATACATTTTCGGATTGGGACAATTCCAGGATGGTCAATATAACCTGAAAAACGTTTCACGTCGTTTAACGCAGGTTAATACGCAAATTGCCATCCCTTTTATCTATTCAAGTAAAGGTTACGGCTTGTTGTGGCATCAGTATGGGCTTACCGACTTTAATCCGGCAAATAATTTTATTGCTCTCGAGAAGCAGGAACAATCAAATGCTGTAAACAATCAAATGGCTGAAGTAACCACTACTTCAGGTACTCAGAAAATATCTCAAAACCAGTCACTTTATCAAGGGAAGTTTGAACTGTCAGAAGACGGCGTTTATTCAATTTTTCTCGATTTAGGCGATATGGGAAACCGTCAGTATGTAGTTATTGATGGTAAACCATGCATTGACCAAAGTAATATGTGGCTTCCACCCACTGTCGGAACAATGGTAAATCTAAAAGCTGGTGAGCATCAGGTGCAGATAATTTGCAAATCAACTAATACTCCTAAACTGTCGTGGAAACTGAGTGAAAATATAACTACTTTTCGTTCACCTGTTGCCAAAGCGCTCGATTATATAGTATTTTACGGACCATCGGCTGATAGTGTGATTGCTACATACCGGAATTTATCCGGGATTGCTCCCATGTTTCCTAAATGGGCATATGGTTTCTGGCAATGTCGGGAGCGTTACACTTCAGGCACACATTTGGTTGAAACAGTTAAAGAGTTCCGAAAAAGAAACCTTCCTTTGGATGTGATCGTTCAGGACTGGCAGTACTGGGGCAGCAGAGGTTGGGGGGTTCCTCAGTTCGATGAAAATAATTATCCAAACCCCTCAGGATTTATAAAAGAACTGCACGATTTAAATGCCCGTTTCAATATTTCAATCTGGTCGAACCCGGATAAGAGCTCAACAATTGGGAAGGAATATGTAGCTAAAAACCTTTTTATTCCCAACACAAAATGGTTAGATTATTTCAATCCCGAAACCAGAAAAGAATACTGGAATACATTAAAGGTGAATATGTTTGATAACGGTGTTGATTCATGGTGGATGGATGCCGTTGAACCCGAAAATGATGCTTTGAAAGGAACAAAAACCCATACAGGGATCGGAGATTTTTTCCGTTTAACCTATCCGTTCATGGTAAGTAAGGCGGTTTATGAAGGCCAGCGTGGGACCTCTTCCGATAAGCGGGTTTGCATCCTTACCCGTTCAGCATTTTCCGGACAGCAACGTTTTGGGGTGATTAACTGGTCGGGCGATATTGGAGGTACCTGGGATGTTTTCAGAAATCAGATTGTTGCCGGGTTAAACTTCACCATTACCGGATTACCTTATTGGACAACAGATATTGGCGGCTTTTTCCGTCCCGGACATTCGCAATACACTGATGAAAAGTACCAGGAGCTTCTTACACGTTGGTATCAATGGGGCACCTTTAACCCGATTTTTCGAATGCACGGTTATCAAACCGAAACCGAACCATGGAAATTTGGTCAGACAGTTGAAGATAACATGCGAAAAATGCTGAATCTTCGTTATCGGTTGCTTCCATATATCTATTCCGAAGCATGGCAGGTAACTAAAAACGGTTCAACCATGATGCGCCCTATGGTAATGGATTTCAGGAGTGATACCGTTGCTGTTAAACAACGCTATGAATATATGTTTGGAAAAGCAATTCTGGTTGCACCTATTACCGATGCCGGCGTGACACAAAGTGATGTATATCTTCCAAAATCAGGCGAATGGTACAACTTCTGGACCGGTAAACGCATTAAAGGCGGCCAATCCATAAAAACTGAAGCCCCTTTAGACAAAATTCCGTTATTTATAAAAGCTGGATCGATAGTACCTATGGGTTCGATAATTCAATATTCAGGTGAAAGACCTGTCGATACACTTGAAATACGTATTTATAAAGGAGCTGATGCTCAATTTGATTTATACGAAGATGAAGGCGATAATTACAATTACGAAAATGGAAAGTATACAATTATTCCGTTTAAGTGGGACGAACAACGTCAATCCTTAACTATTGGGGATAGAAATGGGAATTACCCGGGTAGCATAAAAAATCGAATTTTTAATGTTGTTTTTGTATCTGAATCCGAAGGAATTGGAACAACTGTGAGCACAATGAAAAGAAATGTTTATTATTCAGGGAAAAAGGTTATTATTAAATCAAAAGAATAAAAATGATGCGTTCATAACAATAATTTTCAAAAATAGATTTCTACGACTCATTTTGATTTATTTTAAATAATACTATATGAAAACAAAAACTATAATTGCTTCTATTTTAATAATTTCGTCGAATTTATGGGGGCAGCAATTACCCTACAAAGATCCTCACTTAACCTTTGAACAAAGAGCAAATGATTTGATATCCCGCTTAACATTGAGCGAAAAAGCAACACTAATGTGTGATATTTCGGATGCTATTCCGCGCTTGGGAATCAAAAAATTTAACTGGTGGAGTGAGGCATTGCATGGTCTTGCAAATAATAGTAATGTGACTGTTTTTCCGGAACCCGTTGGTATGGCTGCTTCTTTCGATGATGACTTAGTTTATAGTATTTTCAATGCAGTATCTGATGAAACCCGTGCCAAATACAATGATGCAACAAGAAAAGGACAGGAAAATAAACGTTTTCTAAGCCTTTCGGTTTGGACTCCAAATGTCAATATATTTCGTGATCCACGATGGGGACGTGGTCAGGAAACCTATGGTGAAGACCCTTACCTGACTTCCCGTATGGGCGTTTCGGTTGTAAAAGGACTTCAGGGACCTTCAGATGCTAAATACAAAAAACTTCTGGCATGCGCCAAACACTTTGCTGTACACTCAGGACCAGAATGGAGTCGTCACATACTCAACATTAATAATCTTGATCCGCGTGACTTGTATGAAACATACCTTCCTGCTTTCAAATCTTTAGTTCAGGATGCCGAAGTTCGTCAGGTGATGTGTGCTTATCAACGGTTGGACGATGAGCCTTGTTGTGGAAGTACACAACTACTTCAGCGAATTTTGAGAGATGAATGGGGATTTAAGTATATGGTTGTTTCTGATTGTGGTGCGATAGCCGATTTTTATACCTCCCACAAAGTTTCATCAGATGCTGTCCATGCTGCTTCAAAAGGTGTATTAGCCGGAACTGATGTTGAGTGCCAATGGACAGACCATATTTATAAAAAATTACCTGAGGCTGTTTCAAAAGGTCTGATAACAGAAAATGAAATAAATAAGCACTTATTGAGAGTATTAATTAGCCGTTTTGAACTTGGAGAAATGGATGATGATGTACTTGTACCCTGGACTAAAATTCCTATGTCGGTAGTTAATAACGATGAGCATAGAAAACTGGCTTTAGATATGGCTCTTAAATCAATGACACTTCTTCAGAATAAAAACAATATTCTTCCATTAATAAAATCAAACGAGAAAATTGCCGTAATTGGCCCTAATGCAAATGATAAACCCATGTTATGGGGAAATTATAATGGAACTCCGGTAAGAACAATTACAATTCTTGATGGTATAACATCTAAACTTTCAGCCAATAAAGTTCTATATGATAAAGGCTGTGATTTGGTTGAAGATAAAGTGACCGAAAGCTATTTCCCGCAATGTACGCTTGAAGGGAAAAAAGGGTTCAAGGCAACTTACTGGAACAATAAAGATCTTACCGGAGATGTTGTAGCAACTCAACAGATTGTTGACCCAATAAAAATTACCACTGCAGGACAACATGAATTTGCAACAGGAGTACGTCTTGAAGGATTTTCGGGCAAATATGAAACAGAATTCATCCCATCCAAAAGTGAAGAAATCGTGTTTAAGTGTGGTGCTACAGGATATTTTGAGTTATTTGTCAATGGAGAGTCGATTGCAAAATATACTAATTGGAGGACTCTTCTGTCCCGAATTCCATATAAAGTGGAAAGTGGAAAGAAATATAAGATTGAAATCCGATATGCTCAGATGAATGATTGGCAGGCGAATATAGAATTTAACTTTGGTAAAGAGATTGATGTTAACTATACTGATCTTTTAAAGAAACTTGATGGAACTGACATTGTGGTATTTGTTGGTGGTCTTTCTACTCAGCTCGAAGGAGAAGAGATGCCTGTTTCGTTTCCTGGTTTCAAGGGTGGCGACCGTACAGATATTGAATTGCCTATGGTACAGCGAAATTGTTTAAAAGCGTTGAAACAAGCAGGGAAGAAAGTAATTTTCGTAAATTGTTCTGGCTCTGCAATTGCTCTTGTTCCCGAAACCGAAAGTTGTGATGCCATTCTTCAGGCATGGTATGGTGGTGAATCTGGTGGTCAGGCCGTAGCAGATGTACTTTTTGGTGATTATAATCCATCAGGAAAGTTGCCTGTAACCTTCTACAAAAGTATGAAGCAGTTATCTGATTTTGAAGATTATTCAATGAAAGGGCGCACCTATCGTTACATGTCTGATCCTTTGTTCCCATTTGGTTTTGGGTTGAGTTATACCACATTTTCAATTGGGGATGCAAAATTCAGTAATACTTCGATTAAATCCAACGATTCTATAAAGCTTACTATACCTGTATTGAATAAAGGCAAACGTAACGGGACTGAAATTGTACAGGTCTATGTCCGTAAGTTAAATGATGTTGATGGACCACTTAAAACTTTAAAAGGCTTTCAGAGAGTAGATGTTGCTGCCGGGAAAACATCTCAGGCAGTTATCAATTTACCAAATACTTCATTCGGGTTTTTTGACAGGGAAAGTGGTAAAATGGCTGTTACAGCAGGAGAATATGAAGTTTTATATGGCAACAGTTCTGATGCAAAAGATTTAAAAACAACAAGAATAATTATAAGTAAATGAAAAATACGATAATAACCGGGCTTATTCTTCTAAGTTCATTCTCTGTATTTTCCCAGAAAGTAGCAGTTGTTTCTCCAAACCAGAAAATAAGCATCGGGCTTTATAACACAAAAAATGTTGAAACCGGCGAATGGTATTTAAAAGTAAACTATTTAACCGATGGTAAAAAAAGCGAGGTTATTCCACAAATATCGTTGGGACTTTCCCGTGCCGACCAGACTTTTTCGAAAGAACTTAAATTCCTGAAGGCAGGCAAACCTGTTTTAATTGACGAACACTATTCAGCAGTACATGGAAAACGTTCCCAATGCAGAAATATGGCGAACGAAACGGTTGTTTCATTTGAAAACCCGGGTAAAGCTAAGTTGAATTTAATTATAAGGGTTTATAATGATGGTGTTGCTTTTCGATATGAGTTTCCTGAAAAAGCGGGTTCTTTTGTCATGAATGATGAATTGACTACCTATTCAATCCCTGACAGTACAAAAAGATGGATGGAAAAATTTAATCCTGCAAATGAAGGTTTATATACAACCATGTCAGATGGAAAAATTCAACAGGATTGGGCTTATCCCGCACTATTTAATACTCAGGATAAAACCTGTTGGTATTTGATCCACGAAGCCGGTTTGGATAGAAATTATTGTGGTACAAAACTATCCAATACTACGGAAAATTCAACATATAAAATTACTTTCCCCGATAAGTGGAATGGTAGAGGACTAGGTGAAGTGAAACCAACCATTACGCTCCCATGGAAATCGCCGTGGAGGGTAATGATGATAGGTAGTCTTGCCGATATTGTAGAATCTACCTTGGTTGATGATGTATCTGCACCTTCAGTTATTTCAAATACTGATTGGATTAAACCGGGCATTGTATCATGGAATTACTGGTCAAGCAACCATGGTACAAAAGATTATAAGATTGTTTGTAAGTTTGCAGATCTGGCAGCATCAATGGGCTGGCCTTATACTCTTCTTGACTGGGAATGGGATGGTATGAGCAACGGAGGAAAGTTGGAAGATGCCTTAAAATACATTCATTCATTAGGTGTAAAACCCCTTATGTGGTATAATTCAGGAGGAGATCATACCTGGGTCTCTTCTACCCCAAAAAATCGTATGCTGACTCATGAAAATCGTATGGAAGAGTTTACCAAACTTAAAAAATTAGGTGTTGTTGGTGTAAAAATTGATTTTTTCGAAAGCGAAAAACAAGATATGATTAAGTATTACCTTGATATATTGGATGATGCTGCCAAATTCGAAATAATGGTATACTTTCATGGTTGTTTGGTCCCGCGTGGTTGGGCCCGCACATATCCGAACCTAATGACATTAGAAGGAGTACGTGGTGCCGAATGGTACAATAACGGACCTGAATTTACCGCAGCAGCACCTGAGCATAACACAATTCTGCCTTTTACGCGAAATGTGGTTGGTGCTATGGATTATACACCTGTAACTTTTACCAATTCTCAATTTCCTCATATTACGTCGTATGGACATGAGCTTGCACTCAGTGTTGTATTCGAGTCGGGTTTTCAACATATGGCCGACCGTCCAGAAGGTTATTATGATTTGCCTGATGCGGCAAAAACTTTCCTTCGTGAAGTACCAAATGCATGGGATAACACGAAGCTAATTGATGGATATCCGGGAAAGGAACTGATTATTGCCCGAAACAAAGGAAATGCATGGTACATAGGGGGGATAAGTGGAGAAAATTATCCAAAAACCAAAACTCTGACGTTTGGATATTTACCTGAAAATGTAAAATATAAACTCACATTAATAACGGATGGAGAACATGATAAAAAATTAGAAACACAATACATGGTAGTTGATAAATCAAGCACAGTAAAAGTAAGATTACTGGGCAGAGGAGGTTTTGTTGCTACTCTAAAACCAATTCAATAATTAAAATTAAAAATGAAAACATTAATTCTGACAATTATTAACAAGGGATTATTAATAGTAGCAATCCTTTTATTTACAGCAAATTTATTGGCGCAACAAAATCCATATCAAAATGATAAATTAAGCGCTGAGAAAAGAGCAACTGATTTGCTTTCACGCTTAACATTAACTGAGAAAGCTGCATTGATGCAAAATAACTCTCCTGCAATTCCAAGACTGGGCATTAAAGCCTATGAATGGTGGAATGAAGCGTTACATGGTGTAGGACGTTCAGGAGTGGCTACTGTTTTTCCTCAGGCTATTGGTATGGCTGCTTCATTTAACGATAGTTTACTGTTTAATGTGTTTACTGCAGTATCCGACGAAGCCAGGGCAAAATCAAATAAATTCAGTGAACAGGGCGATTTAAAGCGTTATCAGGGGTTGACTTACTGGACACCGAATGTAAATATATTTCGTGATCCCCGTTGGGGACGTGGACAGGAAACCTACGGTGAGGACCCTTTTCTGACTAGTCGTATGGGAGTAGCGGTAGTGAAAGGTTTGCAAGGACCCGATGATGCTAAATATGATAAATTACATGCCTGTGCTAAACACTTTGCTGTTCACTCGGGTCCGGAATGGAATCGACACTCATTCAATGCCGAGAATATTAATCCACGTGATTTGTGGGAAACTTACCTGCCGGCCTTCAAAGATTTAGTACAGAAAGCTAAAGTTAAGGAAGTGATGTGTGCTTATAACAGCTATGAGGGTGAACCCTGCTGCGGAAGTAATCGTTTATTAACTCAAATACTCCGTAACCAATGGGGATATGATGGCTTGGTTGTTTCTGATTGTTGGGCTATTTCTGATTTTTACCGTCCAAATACACATTCTACACAGCCTGACGCTACTCATGCTGCCGCTAATGCGGTATTGAATGGTACTGATTTGGAGTGTGGAAATGATTTTAAGAACTTACCTGATGCCGTAAAATCGGGTCTGGTCGAAGAAAGTCGCATCGATATTTCGTTGAAAAGATTACTTAAAGCACGCTTCGAGTTAGGTGAAATGAATGAAAAGACGGTCTGGAACATTCCTATTTCAGTTGTCAACAGCAAAGAACATCAAGAATTAGCACTTCGCATGGCACAGGAAAGTATGGTGTTATTACAAAACAAGAACAACATTCTGCCGTTGAACAAAAAAATTAAAATTGCTTTAATGGGACCGAATGCAAACGACTCTGTAATGCAATGGGGTAATTACAATGGATTTCCGGCACATACCGTTACTTTGCTTGAAGCTATGCAGAAAGCTATGCCTGAAGCTCAACTGATTTACGAAAGGGGTTGCGACCGCACAACGGATGTTGCAGTAAATAGTCTTTTCACAGAATGTAGTATCGATGACAAAAAAGGATTTACAGCTCAATATTGGAACGGTAAATCAACAGAAGGAGAACCTGTTGCCACAGACATCCTTTCAACACCTTTCCACTTAACTACCTTGGGTGCAACTGCTTTTGCAGCAGGAGTAAATATCCAGAATTTCACTGCACGTTACAAAACAATATTTAAACCAGGTAAATCCGGAGATGTAGTATTTCAGTTTCAAACCAGCGGTCGAGCTACACTAACTATCAATGGAGAATTAGTGACACCCGATATTTTTGCCAATACCACAACCAATGTCTATACTTTAAAAGCAGAAGCAGGTAAATCGTATAACATTGAAATCTCTTTTTCCCAGGGAAATGATGTGGCGGCATTGAATTTCGACTTAGGCACATTGATTCCGGTAGATTTGGCCGCAAGTATTGCAAAAGTGAAGGATGCTGATGTCGTAATCTTTGCAGGTGGTATTGCTCCTTCACTTGAAGGTGAGGAAATGAGGGTGACAATTCCAGGATTCAAAGGAGGCGATCGCACAGATATCGAACTTCCATCTATACAACGCCGAATGCTTCAGGGTTTAAAAGCTGCCGGCAAGAAAGTGATATTTGTGAATTTCTCCGGTTCTGCTATGGGATTTGTTCCTGAAACGCAATCTTGTGAAGCCATTTTGCAAGCATGGTATCCTGGTCAGGCTGGCGGTACAGCAATATCCAATGTGCTATTTGGTGAATACAATCCTTCTGGTCGTCTTCCGGTTACATTTTATAAAAATGTAAATCAACTTCCGGATTTTGAGGATTATTCTATGAAGGGTCGCACGTACAGACACATGACAGAAATACCTCTTTTCCCTTTTGGTTATGGTCTGAGTTACACTAATTTCTCAGTTGGGGATGCTTCATTTTCTAAAAAGAGAATAAAGAGCAACGAAAATCTAAAAATTACAATTCCGGTATCAAACAACGGTCAATATCCGGGAAAAGAAGTCATACAAATTTATGTAAAGAAAGTGAATGATATTGAAGGCCCGATTAAAACATTGAGAGGTTTTAAAAAGATTGAAATTCCGGCAGGTAATACCGCCAGTGTACTTATAAAATTAACTCCTACTGCTTTTGAATTCTTCGACTGGGCTCAAAGAAAAATGATGGTTACCCCCGGTGAATATGAAGTTTATTATGGAAAAAGTTCAGATACTAAAGACCTGAAAGTAGCTAAAATTAAAATTCAATAAATCGTTGAATTCTGTCTAAATTGTAAAATTCTATCTGTTGAAGTTCATGTAAATATAGTTTCTATCAGGTTTTTAATGCTAATAAGGGTATGAGATTTGTCAAATCAGGCAAGTTTTATACCCTTATTTGTTGTAGGGTTTGATGTTTAATTTAGCCAGGTAGTTTTCAACTGGTTATTTTAGCGTATTGTGGCTGTTTCTTTTACCTAAAATGGCTGATAATATTATATTTATTGATATCCGGAATGGAATAAAAAAGAGTGAGTATTTTAAATAAATACCTTTTATTATAAACAATATATCTATAAATTAAAGTAGTTAAAAATTATCAACTATATCTTTGCAACGTTTTAATTTAATTATTACAATTATTATCCTTGAAAAATATAAAATTAAAATTAGTTGTTGCACTTTAGCTTATTCCGGTTAAAGTTAAGCAGGGAATGATAAAGGGGGGCGTTTGAAGACGGGTAATTAGTTTACAAAAACGTACCGTTTGCTGCATCTCCTGTTGGTAAGCTTCATTGGTCTGCTCTGCAGCCTTCAGTAAAATGGAAGGAAGATGCTTTAGACAAATTAAATAATGTAAATAATTCTGAACGCATGAAAAAAATTACACTTTTCTTTATAACATTTTTAGAAGTACTGTGTCTGAATGCCCAAAACTCACACAGTCTCTCTACCGGACTCAATGCGTACCGTGCTGCCGACCAGTTAGTCAAACAACAGATTGAGTTTAAAGACCCGGGCAGTTTGGGTAAAAGCATGACCTGGGATTTTAGCACCATTCAACCCATCAACGAGGCGTATACATTAAACTACTTTATCCCCGATTCCACCGATATGTTCCGTCTTTGTGGCATGGAACACGATACACGTTACTATTTCCGCCAGCAAAAGGACAGCCTGCAAGCAACGGGATACGAAAACTCCACCACATTTATGGAGTACAAAGTGCCTGAACTAAGGATGCATTTTCCTTTTGCCTTTGGAGATACCTTGTTTAGTTATTTTGAAGGTGTGGGTGAATACTGCCACCTGTTGCCTCTGGCTGTAAAAGGATATACCCGCATTATAGCCGATGCGGAAGGTGAATTAAAATTACCGGAGTTTGAAACGGTGAAGAAAGCATTGCGTATACGTACACTCCGCCATTATACCGAAACGGGGAAAGACAGCGTGGAAATGACCCTCGATACCTACTCTTGGTATGCAGCCGGAATCAGGTACCCTGTATTCGAAAGCATTAAAACTACCCTGAGCAAAAAAGGAGATAAAAAGGATGAAACGGGCGAAAGCATGAACGACACCACCGTATTTACCACTTCCTTTTACTACCCGCCCGAAAAACA